>JACCDZ011641211.1_pt1 | contig 28727 bp, 23 predicted proteins | sample 7449551 | NCBI WGS metagenome assembly JACCDZ01 (sample SAMN15323452, study PRJNA562643) | freshwater metagenome | isolation source: river surface water | place: USA:Blue River Watershed | collected 2017-08-18 | reverse complement strand
GCTCTTCGTCATTCCCGCGAAAGCGGGTATCTCCGTGTTTAAGGCTCGTGCAATGCTCCAGAGCTTTCCGCTTTCGCGGGAATGAAGGTATCAAAACGAGGTCAGGTGGTTATCCATATAAATCCCTAAAAAAGCCCGTCGTGAAAGGCGGTCTTTTTTATGTGGAGAGAAATGCGGGAGAGCGGCGGCTTTCAGAGCGCCGTCTTGTTGCGTGCCTCCCACCACTCTTTCGCTATAGCCATCGCTTCATCCTGTGTTGCGGCTTTTTGCAGCGTGCGCAGTGCCAGTGCCAGTGTGCCGATGACGGCCATCTCGCCATACTCATGGTCTTTCTCCCCGCGCCAGACCGCCAGAAAATCCTCCAGTACAAACTCCTCCTCAGGGGTATGACGTGCCGGGAAAATCATGGGCCATTCTTCGTCCTGCAATGCGCCGTTGACGATACATTTGGCCAGGCAGCTGCCATCCGGATTGCGCTCGATCTCTCCACCTTCACCCTTGATGACGCAGCTGTTGCGATAGCCCAGCAATTCAGCGGCTTTCTGGTGCGATTCCCGGTAGGCAGGATGGAAAATTGCCTGCATCACCGCCGGCGCATCCAGCGGATTCAACAGACGTGCCAGGGTATGCACGGGCGAGCGCAGGCCCATGATGTTGCGCAGGCCTATCATGTCACCCAGCGGCGGCGAGAACGCATCCAGCGCGAGATAGGCAAAGTTCTCGACTTGCAAGGCAGCCCTTACCTCCGTCCAGTCCTTGCAGACTTTCATGCCTAGCAGGGGCAGCACGTTTTCCGTGTACAGGCGGTTGATGGTGTGGCCACTGGCCCCGTGCATGAAAACTCGCACGCCATGGGCGGCCAGCAACTTCACGGCAAACAGGAACCAGGGGTAGTGTTTGCGTTTGCCGGCATAGGAAGACCAGTCGAGATCAAGCGCTACATCGCGCGGCGCAGCCATATGTTCACGAGCCGCAGCAACAAAGCCGGCCAGCTCTTCGCAGGATTCTTCTTTCACGCGCAGTAGCATGAGAAAGGCACCGATTTGAACATCCAGCGCTTCGCCACGCAGAATCATGCCCATGGCAGCTTTGGCTTCATCGAAACTCAAGGAGCGCGAGCCGGTTTTACCTTTGCCCAGAATGCGTACGTATTGCGCGAAAGGGTGTTCACTGTCGCGATAGATATTTTTCATCACCATGATGAGTTCCGGTTCTGCTGTCAGGGTCAGATGCAGTTGGGCGGCTTGGGCAGGCCGGCAATGCGGGCAATGGTCTTGGCAGGTGTGCCGGGGAAAAGCTGCAGCACATAAATGCTGCCTGCCTTTTCTGCGCCCAGCTCCTGCCCCAGATATTTCAGCAAGGGGCGGGTAGCAGGGGATATTTCGTACTGGGCATAGAAGCGCCGTATGGCGTGCAGGATTTCCCAATGGGCCGGCGTTAGAGCGATATTGTCACGGTCGGCAATTTCAGTCGCCAGGGCTTCGGTCCAGGTCCGGTGATCGCGCAGATAGCCTTCGGCGTCAAAGCGCTTGTCCGTGCTCATGTCAGGCCCAGGTAAGCGAGCGCGCATGCTGCACGCAAAGATGCACAAAGCCGCTGTGATCAGTAAGGGCAATAGATGCCGGCCAGTTCGGCAGCAGGCCCCGGGCTTGCACATCGGCATGCAGGGCTTGCGTACCGGCGGGCAGCGTGAGACCGCTGGTAAATGCGGCATAAACGCCATCAGCGGTGAGCAGCAGGCCGTCATTTTCAGCAAAGCTGCGCAGCATGGTCTGCCGCAGCATGGCGTCGGCTTTGACGAGTATGTGCAAGGTGCTGGCGCTATTCATGAGTACCTCTAGAAACGCAGCAAGAAGTCTTGTTGGGCGAGCAGGGCTTGCAGTCCGGCATCATCCAGTACGGTGACGGGCAGGGCGAGGTCTTCCGGCTGCAGGCCGCGCGCTTGCAGGGATTCGGCCTCGGCATACAGCGCTTTCACTTCATACAGTTCCAGTGCCTGCAACTGAGCCGCCAGCGTGCGTTTTTGCAGAGGACGGCCGCTTTGGGCTGGCAGCAGCTGCCATACGCCTTCATCCTGGAACAGCACGCTCACCTGTTGGCCGAACGCGGCGCAGACCAGCAGCGCATCCAGCTGCTCTTGCGGGGATTCACTGCCAAAAGGCGCTTTATGCTGGATATAGAGTGTTTTTTTCATGCGGGGAAACTCACCACGCGGTCGGCATCCAGCATGACGTCGGCGAGTTGGCCCAGACCGGAAATCACAAAGCCCGGCGCCAGATTGCTCGTCGCTTTCTCTTCCCGTGTTGCAGTATCGGCATCCATCACGCCGCGTTTGAGGGCGGCGGCGATGCAGACAATCAGTTCAATGCCATGGGTCGCCGCGAGTTCCTGCCAGCCCTTTTGCACATCGGCCTCATCCTGTGGCGGCAGCAAGAGGGAATTACCATGCAGGGCGCCATCGCCATAGAAAAAAACCCGCGGAAGGGCATGACCGGCACCGAGGGCGGCACGGCCGAATTCGAGTGCTTGCCAGGCCTGTTCCTGATGCGGGGCGGCGGTGACGAGAAGGGCAAATTTCATGATGGCGGTGAGGGTGTGAAAAGTGCCGCCATTCTAGCGTGCTTTCATTCGGCTGTACTGGGCCTGCTTCAGCGCAAGTGTGCGCGTATCTCCGCCACGATTTCATACGAGCGCAGGCGCGCGGCATGGTCGAAAATCTGTGCCGTTATCATGAGCTCGTTGGCAGCAGTAGCGGCGATGAAGCGCTCCAGACCGGCGCGTACGGTCGTGGGTGAGCCCACGATGGCGAGTGACAGCGCATGATTGACGCCAGCAATCTCGGCCTCGCTCCAGAGCGCGAGATTGTCGTCCAGCGGTGGCTGCAGCTTGCCCGGACGGCCACGGCGCAGATTCACGAACTGCTGCTTGAGCGAGCTGAACAGCCGTTCGGCTTCGCTATCGGTGTCGGCCGCAAACACACTGATGCAGGGCATGGCATAAGGTTGTTCCAGCTGTGCCGAGGGTTTGAAGTGCTTGCGGTAGGCGTTGAGAGCGGCGTGCAGATAATCCGGCGCGAAATGCGAGGCAAAGGCAAAGGGTAGGCCCATCTCGGCGGCGAGATGGGCGCTGAACATGCTGGAGCCCAGCAGCCAGAGTGGCACCTTGAGGCCGCTGCCCGGCCAGGCATGCACGCTCTGCCCTTCTTGCGCCTCGCCGAGATAACGCTGCAGTTCCTGCACATCCTGCGGAAAGGAGTCACCACTGTCGCGGCCGTGATGGCGGCGCAGGGCGCGCATGGTGGCAGGATCAGTGCCGGGCGCGCGGCCGAGACCCAGATCAATACGCCCCGGATACAGCGATTCCAGCGTGCCGAACTGCTCGGCTATCACCAGTGGTGCGTGGTTGGGCAGCATCACGCCGCCCGAGCCCACACGAATGCGGGAGGTGTTGCCGGCGACATGGCCGATCAGCACCGCTGTCGCTGCGCTGGCGATACCGGGCATATTGTGATGCTCCGCCAGCCAGTAGCGCCGGTAGCCCCAGGCTTCAGCATGCTGGGCCAGATTCACGGTATGGCGGAAGGATTGCGCGGCATCGTGGCCCACCAGCACGGGGGCGAGATCGAGAACGGAAAAGGGAATCATGGCCGGGCCTCCGCAAGATTGCCGGGAGGGCAACGCTGGCCAGAAAGCTGTTTCAAGACAAGTGCAGTTTTACAGTTCGGTGTATCAGTGCATCGTGCGCTTTCAACGGAGAGGCAGACAGTAGTTGCCTGCGAGGCATGAGAGCATGCTGCGCGGATGCTGATTTGAAAATATGGCGGAAGCGGTGAGATTCGAACTCACGGAGGGCGGAACCCTCGGCGGTTTTCAAGACCGCTGCCTTCAACCACTCGGCCACGCTTCCGGAAGGAAGAAACCGCCGTGAAGGCGGTTTCTGTGAGGCGGCAAGGATACTGGATGGCCCCGACTAGTCAACGGTCAGAGCCATAGTTTCACATGGATGATGGTGCAGGGGTGCTGCCGCCTTGATCAGTCTTGGAGGGTTTTATCAGCGGAATCTGGCTGCTGGCATCGAGGGCTTCCAGGACATCCAGTCGATGTTCAAGTTGCAGATAGCGCGCGACTTTGGTGGCAGGAATCACCTTGAGGAATTTTTTGCTGTATTTTTCACGCAACTCCACGCGGTCCTCATCAATGTCGTTGTACTCCTTGATGAATTTCTTGGCCTGCTCGTCGCTCACATTCGGATAGGCCTTGGCGTATTCCATGACGAGGGCATAGAAGCGGTCATTCAGCAGGTCGATCTTGCCGTGGTATTCGCGATACAGCGGCCAGAATGCATCGCTTTCTGTCGGGTTGAGCGGCAGCGAAAGCGTAATGGCCTGCTGGCGCTCGGCATTGATCTGGGTGCGGGTTGCCTGGATCAGGGCCTTGCTGACGGCTTCCTGACGCACTTCCTGCGGGCTGGGTTGAGGGGTGGACTCTGCCATGGCCAGAGGGCTGGCAAGCAGCAGGGGCAGGACGAGGGAAGAAAGACGCATGTGTCACTCCTTGTGATTAGGGGGATGAAGTTTGCGGCGGCGCAATCGCCATGCCCGCGCCAGCAGGCAGACGGCAAACCAGAGACTGCCGACCACAATGGGCAGGGCCAACAGCCGCGGCCAGTATATGCCAATGGCTGCTACAAAAAGCAGCAGCAATCCCAGAATCAGCATGATGGCGGCTTCGACCGGGCCCAGTACGCGCTGCTGCTGAATGGCGGCGGCCACGGTATTGCCAAGACGCAATGCTGTGGCAACGCCGGTGGTTTTACCGCGGTAACGGGCAGGCTGGCGCGGCCGACGGCGCAGCTCACGCGGGCGCACACGTTTTTCGTTCAACACGATTTCCGTTGCCTGCCCGATATCCTGCAGATACATGGCCTCCATCTGTTCGGCGAAAGCTTCATCCTCTACCGCAACATCCAGTTCGTAATTGCTGATCCAGCTGGCAAGGTTGAGGTTGCTGGAGCCCACCCGTGCCCAGCGTCCGTCTGCCACGGCCGTTTTGGCGTGGATCATGGGGCCGTTCCATTCGAACACGCGCACACCGGCTTCGAGCAGCGGGCGGTAACCGGCCCGTGACAGCGGTGAAATCAGGGCGATGTCGCTGGAGCCGGGTACCAGCAGCCGCACGTCCACATCGTCCAGCGAAGCCGCACAGAGTGCCTGGGAATAGGCGGGCGTGCCGACAAAATAGGCATCGGTCAGCCACAACGTTTCTTTTGCCATGGCCGCAATCAGCTGGTCCAGACGATAGAGGCCGCTGGCGTAGGGGCTGCTCGCAATGACACGCAGTGTGGTGCTGCCGGCGACGGCAATACTCTCGCCGGCGGGCAACTCTTCCGGGGGCAGCGCCGTGCCGCACTGTGACCAGGTTTGTGCAAAAGCGGCAATGATGTCAGCAACGGCCGGGCCCCGGACTTCAATGCCGGTATCTCGCCAGGGCGCAATTTGCCGGGCGCTGTTACCAGTCCAGCGCTGACTGACGCACAGCCCGGTGACATAGCCGACACAGCCGTCCACGGTCAGTGACTTGCGATGGTCACGTGTCAGCCAGCCCAAGGGGCTGTCGAGACGCATGGGATTGAAAGCGCGAACTTCTCCACCTGCGGCGCTCAGCGGCTGGAAAAGCTGGCGTGATGCCGGAAAGAAAGAGCCCATCCAGTCATACAGCAGCCTGACCGTGACACCGGCGCGTGCCCGTTCAGCGAGGGCCGCGATGAACTCGCGCCCGATGACATCGTCCTGGATGATGTAGTTTTCAAAATGAATGAAGTGCCGGGCCTGACGGATCGCGGTGAGCCAGGCCGGATAATTCTCGGCCGCATCGCGCAAAAGGCGCAGGGAGTTTCCCTGGATGAGAGGGGCACCCGCCGCGCGCGAGAAGGCCTGTTCGGCCAGCAGGCGTTCCGGGCGCGGGAGTTTGCTGCGGTCAGCTGTGCTGGTCAGTGCCGTATCGGCCATGGCAGTCTTCTTGGGCAACATCCGTTTTTTCCGATGCTAGGGCCTGAGCAGCGCATTTACTACCTGGCCAGGTTGCTGGCTGCGTCCATCTTGCAAGAGTGTTCTCATTCATGTCGGAGCATCGTCTTCTTTTTGTCTATGGCAGCCTGCGCCGCCATGCCACACATCCCATGAGTGCACGGCTTGCGAAAATGGCGCAATGGGAAGGCGATGCCTTTGCGCAAGGCGGCCTGTTCCGGGTGAGCTGGTACCCGGGGTTGGTAAAAAGTGCTGAGGGCAGGGTGCGTGGAGACCTTTATCGTCTGCCTTCTGCGGCCATGCTGGATGAGCTGGATGTGTATGAGGGCATACAGCACAAGCCTGAGGATGAGTACCGGCGCGAACTTGCTGTGGTGGAAACGGCCACAGGCGTTTTTGTAGAGGCCTGGGTTTACTGGTTTATCCAGCCGGTAGAGGCGCATGCCTGGATTCCGGAAGGAGACTGGTTGACGTCCTGACCGGACTTTGTGCCGCGCTAACAGCAGCTGCAAACGGCGCGAGAAAGTTCTCTTTTAAATTTCCAGAAAAAAGCCGCGATGAACGCGGCTTTTTCTCTGCTCAGCGCTTGCCGAGCTGCGGATTCAGGCTGTCCAGCAGGATACGCCCGGCCTCCATGGCGAAGGCTTCATCCTCGGGCTTGTCCTTGCCGGGATCAGCCGCCGCTTCGTCGGCGTCGGCATCGGCCTTGTCTTCGGCTTCGCGCCAGGTTTTCAGCAGCGGTTGACCCTTGGCGGCACGTCGGCGGTTTTCCATGGCCAGACGCTTGTCGTCCAGCTCCTGCTTTTCTTTTTTCCGTGTGGCTTCGTTAAGGGACAGCGTTTTCTGTTTTTTCAGTTCCTTGGCGAGTGCAATGTTTTCATTCAGGTAGCGGAAGTCCGGATCACTGGCCTGACGGGCATCGGAGGCCTGGCGCAGTGCTGGCAAGCGCTTGCTGTAATCCTGATAGGGGAAATAACGGGCCGAGGGAATGGTGTCCCAGGGCATGGCATTGGGCAGCGCGGATTCCCCAATGTCGGCTTCATCAAAAACATTGGGGAAGAGGATGTCGGCATTAACACCACGGTGCTGGGTGCTGGCACCCGAAATACGATAGAACTTGGCCTCGGTGAGCTTGAGCTGGCCATGTTCCAGATCGCGCAGGGACTGCACTGTGCCTTTGCCGAAGGTGGTGCTGCCGATGACCAGGCCGCGGCCATAATCCTGGATGGCACCGGCAAAAATCTCGGCAGCCGAGGCGGAGAGGCGGTTCACCATGACCGCCATGGGACCGGAATACACCACCGAGGGATCGGGATCACCCAGTACTTCCACTTTGCCATTGGCATTTTTCACCTGCACGGTGGGGCCGGTGCCGATGAACAGCCCGACCAGCGAATTGGCTTCGGAGAGCGAGCCGCCACCGTTGTTGCGCAAGTCCAGCACAAGACCGTTGATTTTCTCGGCTTTGAGCTCATTGATGAGCTTTTTCACGTCGCGTGTGGTGCTGCGGTAGTTGGGGTCGCCAGCCTGCATGCCCTGGAAGTCGGCATAGAAAGCAGGCAGCTTGATGACACCGATTTTCAGTGTTTCTTCGCCGCGCTTGATGTTGAGGATTTTTTTCTGGGCGGCCTGGTCTTCCAGCTTCACTGTGTTGCGTACGATGCTGATGGCCTTGGTTTGCGTTTCATCCACGGCGCCGGCCGGAATGATTTGCAGGCGTACCGTGGTGCCTTTGGCGCCGCGAATGAGATCCACAACCTCGTCGATGCGCCAGCCGACCACGTCTACAAAGTCCTGGTCGCCTTGCGCTACAGCCACGATGCGGTCCCCGGTCTTGAGCTGACCGGCTTTGTCGGCTGGGCCGGCGGGTACGAGGCGCACTACCTTGGTGTATTCGTCTTCGTTCTGCAGTACGGCACCGATGCCTTCCAGGGAAAGGCTCATATTGATGTTGAAATTCTCTTCCGTACGCGGCGAGAAGTATTCGGTGTGCGGGTCATAGGACTCCGTGAAGGAGTTCATGTACAGCTGGAAGGCGTCGTCACTCTTGGTGCGAAAAAGATTGTTGAGCTGGCTCTTGTAGCGCTTGGTCAGGGTCTTCTGGATCTCGGCATCGCTCTTGCCGGTCAGGCGCAAGCTGAGCGCAGCGGCTTTCACACGTTTGCGCCAGAGATCGTCCAGCTCCTCGCGGGTGTTCAACCAAGGGGATTTTTCGCGATCAATCTCCAGCGTTTCGTCCTTGCTGAAGTCCATCTTGTCCACGCCCTTGTCGAGCTCGGCAATCACGAAATTCAGTCGTTCGGCAACGCGTTGCTGGTAGCGGTTGTATATCAGGAAGGCACTTTTGATCTCACCTTTCTTGAGGGCGGCATCCAGTGTCTTGCGATAGACCTCGAAGCCTTGGACATCGCTGGCAAGGAAGTAGGCATGCTGGCCGTCCAGATCCTTCAGGTAGCGGTCGAAAATCTGGGAGGACAGGGCGGCATTGAGTACGCGGTGCTCATAGTGCATGTCGTCCAGCAGCTCGACCACGCTGCTGGCGGTACGGCCCTGCAGCCTGGAGGAGGCGAGCTCGCTGTAATTCGTGGGGGCAGATGCCTGTTTGGCAAAAACTGCTGAGAAAACGACCAGGCTGCTGGCAGCCACTGTGGCAAGCACATGCTTGCGCGAGAACAGACCGGACATGCGGGAAACCGTCTTCGGAAGCCGGCGACACGCCGGTTGGAGGCGGCATTATAGCAATGGCCTCTAAGCCCTTGTCAGTACATAGTTTTGTGTTTTGGACGGGGATTTGTCGGCAATTCCGTAGTGCAAACATGGCTCGGCTGCCCGGCACTGACCGGTTCTTGCCATCGGCCCTCCCTCAGGTTTGGCGATGCAAGCCGGCTGCTTGCCATCCCATGGCTGGCGAGGCCTCCCCCGGTTTGGCTCTGTCGTCTTCGCCCGATACGCGCCAGTCTGCAAAAAAGCCTTGGAATTCCGTGCCTTCCCGCGGCCTCTGCGTTTTGACTTCATTCTGCAAAATGTGTTTAGTTGCGCCGTTCTGGCCGTTCCCCGCATTTTCAGGACGATCCCATGCGCATGCTCTCCCGACGCTCTCTTCTTCTTGGTGGTTTGCTGCCACTTTGTGTCTGTCTGCTCCTCTCTTCCTGTTCGGCCCTGCGCCTTGCCCAGAGCGGCTCGGTGGACAAACCGACCGGGGAGCTGAAGATGGCCGGCCTGCAGGAGGCCATTGCCATCAGCCGCGACAGTCTGGGGGTGCCGCGCATAGAGGCCCAGAATGATGCGGATCTGGCTTTCGGCATGGGCTATGCCATGGCGTCGGATCGTCTGGCGCAGATGGTTTCCTACAGCCTGACCGCCCAGGGCCGGCTTGCGGAAATGACCGGCCCTGCCAGTCGTGATCTGGACATCTATATGCGCACCCTGGGCTTGCGTCGTACCGCCGAGCTGCAGCTGGCGGCGGCCTCGCCCCGTCTCAAGCGTCAGCTGGAGAGCTTTTCTGCTGGTGTGAATGCCTGGATTTTCACCCACAAGAACAAGCTGCCCTTCGAGTTCAGCAGCAGCGGCTATCAGCCGGAACCTTGGGCGCCGGTGAACTCCATGGATATCTTTACGCTGCTCAATCTGGGCCTTTCGCTCAACCTGAATGAAGAAATTGCCTGGCTGAATCTGGCCGCCAGAGTAGGGCCGGAAAAGGCTGCCTGGCTGCTGCCTTCCTATCCGGATGAAGGCATTGCACTGGACGAGGCACGCAAGCTCGGCGCGGATTTCCCCTTCCAGGAATTGCAGGCGCCACTGGCCGCCGAGGCAGCGCTGCAGAAAAAGCTGGGCCAGCTCTTCCTGCCTTTGCAGCAGGCCGCTTCGAACAACTGGGTGGTGGCACCGGACAGAACGCGCGGGCAAGCCAGCATTCTCGCCAACGACACGCATCTGATGCTGGAGCAGCCGCCGGTGTGGATGCTGATGCAGCTGAGTACGCCGGACTACAAGGCCGCTGGTATTGCGGTGGCGGGGATACCGGGCGTGGTGGCCGGGTACAACGGTCATATCGCCTGGGGCATGACCATGGTGATGGCTGACTCGCAAGATATCTTCGTGGAAAAGCTCAAGCAGGAAGAAGGCAAGACGCTGTATCTGCACAAAGGCCAGTGGCTGCCTGTAACAGAGCGTGCAGAAGTCCTGCGCAGCAAAGGCATGCCGGATGAAACGATAATCGTGCAAGAAACCTTGCATGGCCCTTTGCTGAATACGGCGCTGCAGGGCCGTCGCGTAAACGACATCATGCCGCCGTTCATGCATGCACAGCCGCAATGGGGGCTGGCTGTACAGACATCAGCCACGGTGGCTGATCAGAGCATGGAGCGTTTGTTCATGCTGGGCCGCGCCAGCGGATTTTCCGAGGGCGAGCATGCACTGGACGGTGTGGGCTTTGTGCATCTGAATGTCGTGCTGGCCGATGCACAGAATATCGCTTGGCAGGTGACAGGAAATTACCCGCGCCGCGCCAAGGGACGCGGTTATCTGCCCTCGCCGGGCTGGACGGGTGAGTACGACTGGAATGGCATCTTGCCTTTCGAGCGGCTGCCGCATGACACCAACCCTGAGCGCGGCTATATCGCCACCGCCAATCACCGTAGCTCCGCCAAGGGCGCAGAGCCTTATCTGACCGGCTCCTGGTATGCGCCGGAGCGTTATGAGCGTATCGCCGAGCGCCTTGAAGAGCATCGCATGCATACTCTGGCCACCACGGTCGAGCTGCAGAACGATGTGCATGACAAGGCCGCTGACAAGCTGCGTGATGTCCTGAAAAAACTGCAACCGGCGATAGAAAAGCAGTTGGCCCAGGCGGCACCCGCCGCACGCAGCAGCGGCGAAAGTGCACTCAGGATGCTGCAGCGTTTTGATGGTGACATGAATGCGGACTCTGCCGGGGCTGCGTTTTACGCAATTTTCCTCAATCGGCTGACCAGCGATATTTTTCTGGATGAGTTGGGCCCCGTAGAGAGCAATAGCTGGCAGTCCTTCCTGCTTGGCAATGTCATCAGTTATTCCGCGCAGCAGGACCATATGCTGGGTCGCGAAGACAGCCCGTTCTGGGATGATGTGCGCACCCCCAATCACAAAGAAGAAAAGGCAGAAATCTTTGCCCTGGCGTTGGCCAATGCCTGGCAACAGGCCAACAGCATGCTGGGCGCTACGCCGGCAGCCTGGAAGTGGGGTGACATCCATACCTATACATGGGAGTCGGGCAGCACCAAGCTCAAGCCCTGGCTGCCGTTTGCCCAGCGCCAGGCGGTGTCGGCCTTGTCGGCGTATCTGGATCGTGGGCCCTATCCCGCGCCCGGCTCTACCAATACGGTGAATGTGGCGGGCTACACCATTGGCGACAGCTTCAAGGTCTGGAATGTGCCGGCCATGCGCCTGATTGTGGATTTCAGCCAGAGCGAGCCGCTCTATCTCATCAACTCGGGTGGACAGAGTGGAAACCCGGCCAGTGCGCATTATGCCGATGGTATAGAGCTCTATCTTTCAGGGCGGAATCGCCGCATGGCTTTCCATGATGAATTGTTGTTGAACCAACAGTTTTCGCAAAAGCTCATCTTGCGGCCCATGCACTGAGAGCCCGGCTTTGTGCCGGCACCGCAGAAGAAATACGGGGAATTTGAAATGACGCTTGGCGCACTCATGCTGGATCTCGAAGGCTTGGCACTGACGGACGACGAGAAAACCCTGATCAGGCATCCGCATGTGGGTGGCATCATCCTGTTTGCACGCAACTTCCAGAGCGTGACGCAGGTGACGGCGCTGACGCAGTCCATCCGTGCCCTGCGCAGTGACCTCATTATTGCGGTGGACCAGGAAGGCGGGCGCGTGCAGCGTTTCCGCGAAGGCTTTGTAAAATTGCCGCCCATGAAAGTCTTTGGTGAGCTTTACGCAACGCAGCCGGATGAAGCACGGCAGCGCAGCTATCAATGCGGTTGGCTCATGGCCAGCGAAGTGCTGGCCGTAGGCGTGGACATCAGCTTTGCGCCCATTCTGGATGTGGATTGCGGTCTGTCACGGGTCATTGGTGATCGTTCCTTCCATGGTGATCCGCAGATTGCCGTGAAGCTTTTGCGCGAGTTCATTCGGGGCATGCACGATGCCGGCATGGCGGCGACCGGCAAGCATTTTCCCGGACATGGCTCGGTAGAGGCCGATTCGCATGTGGCCATGCCTGTCGACACCCGTTCCTGGGCGGAGATAGAAGCGCTGGATCTTGTGCCTTTTGCGGCGCTTGCGCGCGAATTGCAGGGCGTCATGCCGGCCCATGTCATTTATTCGCGTGTTGATCCCAATCCTGCCGGATTTTCGCATTTCTGGTTGCAGGACATCCTGCGTCAGCGCCTGGGCTTTGACGGGGTGATCTTCTCGGATGATCTCAGCATGGAGGGAGCTGGAGCGGCCGGTTCCTATGGTGAGCGGGTCAATGCGGCGCTGGATGCGGGTTGCGATATGGTCCTCGTCTGTAATAACAGGACAGGTGCCCTCGAGGCGCTGAAAGCACTGGAGGCCAGAGGGCAGTTCCCGGCGCAGCAGCGTTTTGCGGCCTTGCGTGGGCGCTTTACCCATGATTGGGCCAGCTTGCATGCCAATGCCAACTGGGCGCTGACCCAGAGTGCTGTAAATGCATTGGTCTGAGTAAGAGAGGGCCCCATCCAGGCGCGTGCGCCTTGGGGAAGTGGCCTCAGGTGCAAAGCGTTTCAGCGCGGAGAAAAGACGGGCTTTTTCTTTGCCGACACTCTGATAAGGTCGGACCCGGTGCATCAAGCCAGGCAGGGAAAGGATGCGAACCATGCTGCTGAACAGCAAATTGGCAAGACGGCTTGCGCTCTGGATGGGGGGCGTGGCGACACTCATTTTTGCCGCCGGCATTTTCATGGATTACCGGCTTTCGCGTGAGCACATCATACGCAACAGCAAGCTGGAGGCGGCGGAGGTAGTCCGTTCTTCGGTGTCTGATCTCAAGGCCATGTTCAGGGGAGTGCAGCGCTCGACAGAGCTTTTTGCGGGCGTACTGGCCGACAAAGAGCTTGCCCAGTCAGAAATGGTCGACATGCTCGAGCGTGCCGTGGAGAAAAATTCCGAACTCTACGGCGCGGCGATTGCGATTGAGCCCGGCCTTTCCGGGCACCCCAGTGGTTTTTCTCCCTACTACTTCCGCACGGGTGAAGAGCTCAGCTTTGCTGACCTGAGTCAGACCTACCCGCGTGGTTATGTGCAGGAGTCCTGGTATTCCGGCCCGCGCCGGGACTTACGCCCGCGCTGGACCGAGCCATATTTTGATGCCGGTGGCGGCAACACCCTGATGACAACCTACAGTGTGCCGATTTTGCGGAAAAAACAGGGCCTTCCTTTTTTTTTCGGGGTGGTAACAGCGGATATAACGCTGCAAAGCATACAGAGCTATCTCAACCGCATTCATCTTGGTCGTAGCGGCTTTGCTTTCCTGCTCAGTGAGCAAGGCAGCCTTATCAGCTATCCAGAAGACAAATATCTGCTGCAAACCTTTCCTTCGGTCTTTCCTGTCATCGCCAATGACAAGGCATGGCAGAAAGCCATTTTTCACGCCTTGGCGGGGCAAGAGGGCGTTGCCAGGTTGCCCTGCCCGCATCAGCAAGATCAATGTCTGCTCGCTTACTCGCCATTTGCCGAGACCGGCTGGGCACTCATGGTGCTCTATCCAGAAAAGGAAATGCTGGAAGAGCTGCATCAGCATATGATCAAAGTCATCATCACCGGCGCCTGCTGCATTTTTGCCTTGCTGCTGAGTGTTATCTTCATTGCACGCAGCATTACACGGCCCTTGGTGGCGCTGACCGCGGCGGCTGACAAGCTGGGCAGTGGCGACATGGAGGCAGCCTTGCCGGCTGTCGATGACGACGACGAGATAGCGCATCTTGTCACCGCCTTCCGTCATATGAAGTTGCGGCTGCGTGCTTATATCACGCGTGTCGAGCAGGATGCTGCTTCTCGCAATCGCTTGCAGGGCGAGTTGGATGCTGCGCGGCAAATCCAGATGGAAATGTTGCCGCAAGCCGGTGATGCGCACGTGCATCTGCCCTCGCATGACATTCACGCGCGGCTCATTCCGGCCAAGGCTGTCGGGGGCGATCTCTATACATGGTTCCGGCCGGACGATACGCATATTTTTCTGGTGATTGGCGATGTCTCTGACAAGGGCGTGCCTGCCGCGCTGTTCATGGCGCGTGTGGTGACCTTGTTGCAGCAGCATCTGGTGCCGAATATTGCGCCAGAGGATGTTCTGGCCGTGCTCAATGACAGGCTGGTTGAGCGTAATGAAGCCTGCATGTTTGCCACGCTCAGCTGTGTGCGTGTGGATATGGAAAGCGGCGTGATGGATTGGGCAAGCGGCGGGCACAGTGCCCCCTTGCTGCGTCGAGCCGGCGCCGTGTTCGTTCTTGAGCAGGAAAACGGGCCGGCACTGGGCTTGATGGAAGCGCAGGATTTTCCGGCCAACAGTACGGTCTTGCAGCCTGGAGATGTCCTGCTTTTGTGTACGGATGGCATAGACGAGGCCATGAATCCCGCGCATGAGTTGTTCGGCATGGAACGTTTGCAAGAGACGATGCTGGCCTGTCCGGGCAATACCGTGGACGATATGGGCCAGTGTGTTCTGGAAAAAGTGCGTGATCATGCCGGTGCTGAGCCCCAGTCAGACGATATCACCCTGCTGGTCTTTGCCTGGAAGGGAGGGCGGCATATGCTGGTCAGCCGGGCGTGGACGCAATTTTCCACCCGGGAGTTTCCGGCCCAGCTGCCGGCCTCCGCGGAGATGTTTGCCTGGTTGGCAGACTGGTGCCAGGCAAACTCAGTGCCGGATGAAGTAGTGGCCGACCTCAAGCTGGTAGCCGAAGAACTGTTCGTGAATATTGTTCATTACAGTGGCCTGGCCCGTAGTGAGCAGCTCAGTATGCAGCTTGCGCATGACGGTGCCGCCGTCGGCATGGAGTTCATTGATGCCGGCAAGCCCTGGAATCCCTTGGAGGACAGTCTGGCGCCTGATCTTGGCGCGGAAACCGAGGATGTGGATATCGGCGGTTTGGGCATCCATCTGGTGTGTGAGCTGACCGACCTGCAGGTATACCGTCGTGAGTTTTCCGATAACCGTTTTTTTGTACTGAAAAAAATCTGAATCAAGCCGGCAAGACAAGGAGCAGGGTGATGGCATTGCAATGCAGTTTGATAGAGCAACAGGGTGGGAAAGTGATTCGTGTTGCCATGAAAGGAGAGCTTGATACCCTGACGGCACCGGGGTGTGAACGCGAGCTGCTCGCTGCGGTCCGGCCCGGCATGGAAATGCTGGTGCTGGACATGAAAGAGCTTTCCTATATCAGCTCTGCCGGCCTGCGCGTTGTGTTCAAGGCCGCCAAGCAGGCAAAAGCGGCCGGAGCCCGCTTTGCGCTCGCGAATCGTCAGCCCCAGATCGTGAAGGTTTTTGAAATCGTGAAAGCACTGCCGGATATCAATATCTTCCGGGATGATGCCGAGCTGGATGGCTATCTGACTGCCATGCAGGAAAAGACCTTGCGTGGTAATGACTGAGAACAGTCCGGATTTTCCGGTAGGTCGGGCTAAAGCCCGACCTACGACCGCAGGAAATCCTGTTACGCCCGCAATGCAGCCAGCACGGTGTTGACCACTTCCATGCGCTGCACGGCATCGTCGCTGGGCAGCATGAAGCGCAAGCGGTCAGCGCCTTCCAGCTTGTAGCGTTTGGGCTGGGTTTGTATCAGCTTCACCAGACGCATGGGGTCCACATTCGTTTCTGATGAAAACTCAAGGCGCCCTCCGGACGGGCCGGCGTCTATCTTGCTGATGCCCATCTGCTCTGCTGTCAGCTTGAGTGCGGTGACGGCAAACAGGTTTTTCACGGGATCAGGCAGCAGACCGAAGCGGTCTATCATCTCGACCTGCATTTCATCCAGCTCTTCCTGTGTTCTGGCGTTACTGATGCGCTTGTAGAGCATCAGCCGGTTATGCACATCGGGCAGATACTCATCCGGAATCAGGGCGCTGATACGTAAGTTAACTTCCGTGGCCAGGGCCAGCGGCTGATCCAGATTGGGTGTCTTGCCGGCTTTGATGGCTTTCACGGCGCGTTCCAGCATTTCCATATACAGCGTGAAGCCCACGGTATTGATATTGCCGCTTTGCTCTTCGCCCAGCAGTTCACCGGCGCCGCGGATTTCCAGATCGTGACTGGCCAGCGAAAAGCCGGCACCGAGATCATCGGCTTGTGAAATGGCCTCCAGACGTTTTTCCGCATCGCCGGTCATGGCTTTGACATTCGGCGTGAGCAGATAGGCATAAGCCTGATGATGCGAGCGACCGACGCGGCCGCGCAGCTGGTGCAACTGGGCAAGACCGAGCTTGTCGGCCCGGTCCATGATGATGGTATTGGCGGATGGCACATCAATGCCGGTTTCGATGATGGTAGTGCAGACCAGTACATTGAACTGCTTGTGATAGAACTGCTGCATTACCTGCTCGAGTTCTCTTTCCCGCATTTGTCCATGGGCAATGCCAACGCGGGCTTCCGGTACCAGCGTCTGAATTTCTTGCGCGCATTTTTCGATGCTGTCCACTTCATTGTGCAGGTAGTAGACCTGACCACCGCGCAGCAACTCACGCAGCAGCGCTTCTTTTATGGTGGCCGGGTTGGATTCGCGCACAAAGGTTTTTACCGCCAGACGCTTGGCAGGTGGCGTGGCGATGATGGAAAGATCGCGCATGCCGGAGAAAGCCATGTTCAGTGTGCGCGGAATCGGCGTGGCGGTCAGTGTCAGCATGTCCACTTCGGCGCGCAGGTTCTTGAGCGCCTCCTTGTGGCGCACGCCGAAGCGATGTTCTTCATCAACAATGATCAGGCCCAGATTGCGGAAGTGCACATCCGGCTGCAGCAGCTTGTGCGTGCCGATGATGATGTCGATCTTGCCTTCGGCCATTTCCTTGAGCGCGGCATTCTGTTCTTTGGTGGATTTGAAGCGCGACAGTACTTCTATTTTTACCGGCCAGTCGGCAAAGCGGTCGCGGAAATTTTCATAATGTTGTTGCGCCAGCAGGGTGGTGGGCACCAGTACGGCCACCTGACGGTTGTCCTGCACCGCCACGAAGGCGGCGCGCATGGCGACTTCGGTTTTGCCAAAGCCCACATCACCGCAGACCAGACGGTCCATGGGCCGTGGTGCGCGCAAATCGCTAATCGTGGACATGATGGCGGCCGCCTGATCGGCGGTTTCTTCGAAGGGAAAGCCCGATGCAAACAGGGCGTAATCGGCATCGCTGAAACCGAAGGGATGGCCGGGCCTTGCCGCACGGCGCGCATAAATATTCAGCAGCTCGGCCGCGGTATCGCGCACTTGTTCAGCGGCTTTGCGCCGTGCCTTGGTCCATTGCTCGGTGCCGAGGCGATGCAGGGGCGCCATGGCATCGTCGGCGCCGGAATAACGGGCAATCAGATGCAGGCTGGCCACCGGCACATACAGCTTGGCGCTGTCGGCATATTCCAGCAGCAGGAATTCCTGCGCCTGGCCGTCCACGTCCAGGGTGATGAGGCCCTGATAGCGGCCAACGCCGTGATCGATATGCACCACGGGCGCGCCTTCTTTCAGCTCGCTCAGATTCTTGATGACGAGTTCGCTGGAGACATCCTGATTGGATGCCTTGCGCCGGCGACGCTGCATCACGCGCTGACCGAACAATTGCGATTCGGCAATCAGCGCAAGGCTTTCTCCCGCGCCACTTTGCAGCAGATCGTTGGCGCCCAGCCACAAGCCCTGCTCCAGGGGCGCTACGGTAATCGCCAGTGCATTGCTGCGGTCGGCCAGAAACTCGTCCCAGGTGTTCACGCTTTTCGGTTTCAGGCCGGCGCGGCCCAGCAGCTCCAGCAGGCTTTCACGGCGGCCGGCGCTTTCGGCGCAGAACAGCAGTCGTGTATGGCGGTGGTTTTGCTGGAACTGCAGCAGCTCGCGCAATGGTTGTTCGGCTTTGGCATCCACGGGCAAGGCGGGTGGCGGCAAGAAGGGCAGATTGCTCTGGCCCGCGCGTTCTTCCAGCGCGCCGGTCTGCCAGTCCACGCGCGGAAAGCGGTTGATGCCTGAAAAAAGCTCGTTGTCGCGCAGGAAAAGCTTTTCCGGCTCCAGCAGCGGGCGAGTGCTGTCATGGCGGCGGTCTTCGTAGCGGTCCTGTATGTCCGCCCAGAAGCTCGTGATCTGTTCGTGGGCCCGGGCATCCAGCATGAGCAGGCTGTTGCCGGGCAGATAATCGAAAAGCGTTCCCGTCTCTTCGAAGAAAAGCGGCAGATAGTATTCGATGCCGGAGGCGGCGAGACCGTTCACCACATCCTGATACAGCGGCACACGTTTGGGATCACCCAGGAAGGTGCCTGCCCAGGCATCGCGGAAGCGGCGGATGGCGTGCTTGTCCAGCGGGAATTCCTTGGCCGGCAGCAGCTCCAGTTTTGCCACGCTCTCGATCGTGCGCTGCGTTTCCGCATCAAAGCGGCGCAGGGTTTCGATTTCGTCATCAAAAAGCTCGATACGCAGCGGTGATTCCGAGCCCATGGGATAGAGATCAATCAGACTGCCACGCACGGCAAATTCACCGTGCTCGTAAACCGTGTCCACCGCCGTATAGCCGGCACCTTCGAGTTGACGACGGAATTCCGCGATATCGATTTTCTGTTTCAGGGCCAGCGCGAGCGAGCGGCCACCCAGCCAGCCGCGTGGCGCAATGCGGTGGGCCAGTGTGCTCACCGGCACCACGATGATGCCGCGCTGTAATACCGGCAGCTGGGCCAGGGTTTTCAGGCGCGCCGAAACGATGTCCTGATGCGGCGAGAACTGGTCGTAGGGCAGGGTTTCCCAGTCGGCAAAATGCAGGATGGGCAGACTGTCGCCGGCGCTAGTGCTGCCCAGGAAAAAGGCGAGCTCGTCTTCGAGGCGGTTGGCGGACTGCGTGTCGGCCGTCACCACCATGACCGGGCCGCTGTGCTGCCGCGCCGCGTTGGCCAGTGCGAGAGCCAGACCAGAGCCGGCCAGTGCGCCGAAATGACGGCGGTCACCCGGTTTGACGGGCAGAGCGGGGAGCAGCGAAGCAGACAGGGGCATGGACAGTTCCGGCAGCACAAATGACAAAAGCCGCAATCAAGCGGCGAGGGGGATGATAACGGAAGGGGTGAGGAGCTGTCCCGCTCAGGGCAGCTTTGTCAGGCGGACTGGCGCAGGGGATTGAAGGCCTCAGTAGGGCTTCTGTCCGACCCAGTTGCCGGGCGGGTCGTATTGGCAGACGAGCACTTCCTGGCCGCTGAAGCTGGCGATACCGCAGCCGACTTTGGTGGTGTTGCGCCAGATGATTTGTGTGTAGTGGCCCACCACGCCGGCGGGAGGCACCTTGGGATAGGTCTCGTGTATGTAGAACTGCTTTTCACTGCCCCAGCCGTCCACCATGTCTTTTTGCGCATAGGCCCCGGCCGTTCCCATCCACAGATTCTCGCCATGCTTTGTCGTCGAGTGCTTGAAGCTCTTGCTGGCAGCCAGTTGATCGGCCCAGTCCTGCGCGCTGGCAGCGAGCTCGTCTGACCAGCTCAGCGGCGGCAGTCCGAGTGCTTGCCGGTAGTAGTTGTGACTGTCTACCAGCACTGGCGGATTCACTGTCTGGGCGTTGACGCTGCCAGCCAGCATCATGCTGCCGGCCAGCAGGCCGCTGAGAAAGATTTTCATGCATGTCTCCGTCATCGCTGTGTGGGTTTGTGGTGCTTGCCGGCCTTGATAAGGCCGCCTGCCGACAATTCTGCCGCATGCCCTCGCCTGTGTAGATGGCTGTTCGCGGTGATCGGCAAGATCAGGCCGGTCATGACAAATCCGGCCCGCAGGCTGTGGCGCGAGTGTGCGGGTCGGCGGGCATGACTACGGTCTGTATCGGCATCCGCGCGCAGCGGCACAGGCAAGGCCATGTTTTTAGCGCGAATCAGGCTGGGCAAGCACCCCCTGAATAAGGGGCCGGGGCTTTGCCCCTGCGACACCATGCCCCTGCGACACTATGCCGCAGTGATGCCGGGGCGTATTTCTTTACAATCCGCGCCGTCCGAAACCCTTGTGGAGCGCCCATGTCCCGCCTGCACCGTCTCACGGCCCCGGCCGGTTTCCTGCCCCATCCCCTGTCTTTGGCCCTGATGACGGCGATGAGCCTGGTATCTGCAGCAGCGCAGGCAGACGAAGTCGCCGCTGCGGCGGCGGACGAACTGGCGACCATGGTGGTGACCGCCTCGCGTACGGCAACTACGCTGGGCGAGACACCTGCCCCCATTACCCGACTGGACGCTGACACCATTGAGGCAGCGAAGCCCCGACTTATCAGTGATGTTCTGGACCGGGTGCCGGGTGTGCACATGGTGGATCTGGGTAACGAGCAGCACAGCATGAGCATACGCCAACCCATCACCACCAATGCGTTTTACCAGTATCTGGAAGACAACGTTCCCATCCGTCCCATCGGTGTGTTCAATCACAATGCCCTGAACGAGATCAATCTGGCCGGTACGGCTGATATCGAAGTCATGCGTGGCCCGACATCATCCCTGTATGGCAGCAATGCTGTCGGTGGTGCTGTGAATTTCCTGACCCGTGCTCCGAGTGCGACGCCGGAAGCCTGGCTGGGGCTGCGTAGCAGCGACCAGGGTTATCGCCGCATTGATCTCGGGGCCAGCGGCACGAGTGGCGATCTCGGCGCGCGCCTTTCCTTTTACCGCAGCGAGGTCCGTGACGGCTGGCGCGAATACAGCGATGGTGACAAGAACTCGTTGAGTGTTCGTCTCGACTATGCAGTGAGTGACAGCTCCGTCCTGCAAAACACGATCAGCTATACCGACATGTACACCGACATGACGGGCTCACTGGGTGAAAGCGACTATCAGAAAAATCCGGAGAAGAGCTATCAGCACTTCACCGAGCGCACTGATGAAGCCGTCCGTGTTGGCAGCACCCTGGATACTGACTGGGGCAGCGATCGCCGCAGTCTGCTGACGCTGTTCTGGCGTGACAATTCACACGGGCAGATTCCCAGCTATCAACTGGGCAGTTGTGCGCCGGGTGGTGCCACCTGCACCACCAACGGCCGGCAGAATGACAACGCCTATACCTCGCTGGGCTTCATCGGGCAGTGGCAGCAGCCCTTGCCCTTGCCCGAGGGTCGTCTGATTGCCGGTCTGGGTTGGGACCACACGGACAACAGCTATGACGAGGACAATCTCACGGTGGTGCGCGGTGCTGATCTGCGCTATCTCTCTTACACCGTTGGCAGCAAGCGTCGCCTTTACGAGGCGGGCATCGATAACCCCTCTGCTTTCCTGCAGGCGCAGTTCCGTCCGCTTGCAAAAACCACACTCGTTGGTGGTGTGCGCTACGACATCATCCGCTATGACTTCGACAATCTGCTCACGCCTTCGGCGACCACAGGTGCTGCCGATGAAAAGCGTGATTTTTCCAACGTCTCCCCGCGCCTTGGCCTTGTGCATGAGTTCAGTGCAAAGTCCGAAGTCTTTGTGAATGCCAGTGAGGGCTTTGTGCCGCCCGAGGTGTCGCAGCTGTATTCCTCATTGGCAGTGCCGAATCTCCGCGAGGCTACTTACCGCAATTATGATCTGGGCTTCCGTCAGCGTTTCGAGAGTGGTCATGTGGAACTGACGGCTTACCGCATGGAAGGTGAGGATGAAATCACCAGCTACACCATCAGCATCAACCCGCGTGTGACAGAGAACCGGAATATCGGCTCCAGCCTGCACGAGGGCCTGGAGCTGGGTGCCAGCTGGCAGATGCTGGAGAGCGTTGCGCTTTATGCCAGTGCCACCTATGCGCGTCATACCTATGAAAGCTATCGTCCCAGCCTGACAGAAAATTATGATGGCAATGACATGCCGGGAGCCCCGCGCCATTTCGGCACGGGCGGCGTGGACTGGCAGGCGCTGCCGGGATTCACGGTGACGCCCGAGCTGCAATACCTCGGGGCCTACTGGATGAATGATGCCAACACAGTGCGCTATCCCGGCCACTCGCTGGTCAATCTCAAGGCACGTTGGGTCCTGGGTGGTCTGGAGCTGTATGGGCAGGGACTCAATCTCGCCAATCGCCACTATGCGCACTCGGCTTCAAGTACCTACAGATCGGGGGCCTATGCGCCGGATACCCAGAACAGCTATACGCCTGGCGATCCCCGCACTTTCTTGCTGGGCTTCAATTACAAGCTCGGTTTCTGACAGCACTGAGCAAGTGGCGCCTGCAATGCAGGCGCTTTTTCATTTTCAGGTTTTGCATTTTTTGCGCCCAGCTATCAAAGGGCAGGAAAAATTTTCATGATGGCCGTGATTTCCCGTCTGGTTTTGCGTTACCACCGTTGGCTGGGCCTGCTTGCTGCGCTGCCGGTGGTGCTCTGGGGTTTGTCCGGCTTGTCACACCCGGTCATGACCCGCTTGCAACCGCAGCCCGCGGCCATGACGGCGCCGGCAGAACTGCTGGCCATCACGGAAGCGCAGCGCGCGTCATTGCCGGCGCTTTCCCTGCTGTTGCCGGCACAGGGTATCCGTGAGCTGCAGGAAGCGCGCCTCCTGAACTGGCAGGGCAAGCCGGTCTGGCAGCTGACGCTGGCGGGACAGGCGCAGCGCGTGTACGTGGATGCGCATGACGGACAGCGCATCGAGGGCCTGGACAAGGATCTAGCGGTGCGCCTGGCGCGGCATTATGCCGGCGAAAAAACGCGCGCGATCAGCCATGTGGAGCTGGTCACGGCCTTCACGCCCGAGTACGCCTACATCAACCGTTTGCTGCCGGTGTGGCGCGTGGAGTTTGTCGGCGGCGATCATCTGCGTGCCTATGTGGAAACATCACCCCTGCGTCTTGCCACACTGGATAACGACAGCAAGGCCCTGTTCGGGAAAATTTTCCGCAGCCTGCATTCCTGGACCTTTATTGCGCATGAAGGCCTGCGCGATGTGCTGATGAGTTTTTTCCTCGCGCTGGCATTTGCCGGCAGTGTCGGCGGGCTCTGGCTTTACGGATTCTTCTGGCGCAAGCCACAAAGCGGTGAGCGTGCGACGGCGCCGCGTCGCTGGCATCGTCGTCTGGGCCTCATCACCGCCTTGAGCACCATGACCTTCACCGGCAGTGCGGTCCTGCATCTGCTCCTGCTCGACAAGGGCAGCAATGATTTGCCGCCGCTGCGTGCTGCTGCGCCGGCGATTGCGGTGAGCGCCCTCACGGCGCCGCCCTCGGCTTTGTCTTTGCCGCCCGGTTCTGCCCTGCAACTTTTGTCGCTGCCGGCCGGGCCGGCATGGCGCGCGGCGCCGGCCAGCATGGCCATGGTGGGCAAAAAGGCTGACAAGGGCATGCCGGAAGACGAGCATGCCCATCATCACGGCGGCATGCCCATGCCTGTGAAAAAGCCCTCCGCCGAGCAGTATTTTTCAGCCGCTGATGCGCGGCTTATTGCGGATGGTCCGCAAGGGCATGCGCGTGCGCTCGCCAGCGCCTTTTCAGGTCTGCCCGAAGCAACGATCAGCGATGTGCAGCTGGTGAAGAAATTCGAAGGCGAATACGGCTTTCTCAACAAGCGTCTGCCGGTGTGGAAAGTGGCCTTTGCCACGCCCGATCATCTGGCCGTTTATGTGGAAACCGGAACCGGTATCAAGGCGGCCGAAGTGCGCGATATCAATCGTTTTGAGGGCTTCACGTTTGCATACCTGCACAAAGGCCACTGGCTGGATGCTTTGGGCAAGGATGTGCGGGATTTCCTGCTCGGACTTTTTGCCTTGCTGAATGTGCTCGTTGTCGTGCTCGGCTTGTCGGTGTGGTGGCGTCGTCGCGGCCGATGATGGCGGGGAGGCTCAGTGCCGGCTCACGTTTTGCAGCCAGTGCTCGGCATCACGGGGTTCTTCGAAAACACTGAGCATCACACCGCGGTTCACCGCCACGTTTTCAATGAAGCGGGCGATATGCGGAAAGTCCGGACGCACCACCACGGCCACATGCAGGCCCACCGGCAGCAGACTGGCATTGGCGGCGGTGAACTCGAAATGATCCTGCATGCCCAGTTCATGCTCGACATGGCGCACATCCACCAGCAGGCGAGCACAGCCCTGATGCTGCAAATCGTTGATCACCTGTTCGCGCGCTGCCGTGAGCTCACCGATATCGGCATGTCCGGTATGGGTGAGTTGCAGGGCGCCCAGATCCTCCCGGCGCGTGATTTCATAGCTCATGGCAAGCAGTCCTGGCGCTAGTGCATGTGATGGCGGCCACCATAAGCGCCTTGGCGGGCCGGCTCAATCGTACAAAAGCCATGCAAGCGCAGGCCTTGCGAGCGTGTTCACACTCGGGCGGTGCGCCCGTCACAAGTATTGCCTCGTCCTGCGCGGACCGCGTCCGCAATGCCGTGCTGACAAAGCCTTGATATTTGGCCCGCGCCCCGCATCATGCGGGCATTCTTTCCGAGCATTCCCATGGCCACCCCAGATCCTTCCTCTGTAACTGAGCAGAACGGCAGCCGGCGCAGCGACTGGCAGACCCTGAAAACCCTCTTCCCCTACCTCTGGCAGTACAAGCTGCGCGTCATTGTGGCGCTGTCCTGTCTGGTGCTGGCCAAGGTGGCCAATGTCGGCATTCCCCTGGTGCTCAAGGCGATCGTGGACCATCTCACGGCCACGCCGCATCTTGTGCTCACCGTGCCGCTGGCGCTGATTGCCGTTTATGGTCTCCTGCGTCTGGCCACCACGGCGCTGGGGGAATTGCGTGATGCGGTGTTTGCCAAGGTGGCGCAGGCGGCGATACGCCGGGTGGCGCTGGAAACCTTCAACCATCTGCACAAATTGGGGCTGCGCTATCACCTCAACCGGCAAACCGGCGGGGTGACGCGTGATATTTCGCGCGGCACGCGCGGCATCGGTTCCTTGCTCAGTTTCATGCTCTTCAACATCCTGCCGACGATTCTGGAAATCGGCATGATCACGGTCATTCTGGTCACGATGTATGACTGGCGTTTTGCCGCTGTCACCCTCGTCACCATTGCCGTGTACACCGTGTTCACGATTGTGGTGACCGAATGGCGCAACCAGACCCGCCGCGCCATGAACGAGCTGGACTCCAGCGCCAATACCCGTGCCGTGGATTCCTTGCTCAATTACGAAACGGTGAAGTATTTCGGCAACGAGAAGTTCGAGGCCGCGCGCTATGACGAGGCCATGGCCAAGTGGGAGCGCTCGGCCATACAGAACGAGAAATCCATAGGCATCCTGAACAGCGGCCAGTCCGCCATTATTGCCGTCGGCGTGACGGTGCTGGTCTGGCTGGCGGCCGATGGCGTGGTGCAAGGCACCATGACCTTGGGCGATCTCGTTGCCGTGAATGCTTTTTTGATCCAGCTTTATGCCCCGTTGAACATCCTCGGCATGGCCTATCGCGAGATAAAACAAGCGCTGACCGACATGGAAAAGATGTTCAGCCTGCTGGATGAAGAGGCCGAGATCAAAGACAGGCCTGATGCTGTTGTACTGGATACGCGCAGTGCCGCCGTGGAATTCCGGCAGGTGGATTTCGGCTACGACGCCAAACGCCAGATTCTTTTCGATATGAATTTTTCCATTCCGGCCGGCAAGACCCTGGCCGTGGTGGGCAGTTCGGGTGCCGGCAAATCCACGCTTTCACGTCTGCTTTACCGTTTCTATGAAACCAGTGCAGGTTCGGTGTGCATCAATGGCCATGATGTGCGCGCCATCACGCAGGACAGCCTGCGTGCGCATATCGGCATCGTTCCGCAGGACACCGTGCTTTTCAATGACAGCATCTACTACAACGTGGCCTATGGCCGGCCCGGGGCCAGTCGTGAGGAAATTATCGAGGCTGCCCGTGCAGCGCATATTCTTGATTTTATCGAAAGTCTGCCGGATGGCTGGGAAACCACGGTGGGTGAGCGCGGTCTCAAACTTTCTGGCGGTGAAAAACAGCGTGTGGCCATTGCCCGCACCATCCTGAAAAATCCGCCCATCCTGATTTTTGACGAGGCGACTTCCGCTCTGGATTCCAAAACCGAGAAAGCCATCCAGGCCGAGCTGTTTTCCATTTCAGCGGACCGCACCACGCTCATCATTGCGCACCGGCTTTCCACGGTGGTGGAGGCGGATGAGATTCTGGTGATGGAGCAGGGCCATGTGGTGGAGCGCGGCACACATCGTCAGCTGCTGGCACAGGACGGCATCTATGCCCGCATGTGGGCCTTGCAGCAAAGCGAGGCTGAACTGGAAGACGTGGTGCCGGCCTGATGCAGCGCCTGCTTTTTATCTGCAGCCGTAATCGTCTCAGAAGTCCGACAGCGGAGCAGGTCTTTGCCGCTTGGCCGGGCGTGGAGACGGATTCAGCAGGTCTTAATCCGGATGCAGAAATCCTGCTTTCGGCCGAGCAGATTGCCTGGGCATCACGAATCTTCGTGATGGAGAAAACGCATCTGAAGAAGCTGAAGCAGCGCTTTGCCGAGGAGCTCCGGGACAAGCGCGTGCATTGTCTGGATATTCCGGATGATTACGAATTCATGCAGCCCGAGCTGGTCAGTCTACTGGAAAGAAAGCTGGCGGCTTTTATTAAGCAGGAGGTTTGAGGCGGGGCTCCTGAGCTTGAAACCCTGTGGGGACTTTCCGGATATAAAAAAGGCAGAGCCTGTGAGGGCTCTGCCTTTTTTATTCAGGGCGTTTTCTCAGCTGTTGCTGGAGGACTCACTGCCGATAAAGCGATACAGCAGTGCACCCAAGGCGCCACCGACAATCGGCGCCAGCCAGAACAACCAGAGCTGGGCCACGGCCCAATCGCCAACATAAACCGCGACGCCGGTGCTGCGTGCCGGATTTACGGAGGTATTGGTGACCGGAATGCTGATGAGATGGATGAGGGTGAGGGCAAGGCCGATGGCGATGGGCGCAAAACCTTTGGGGGCACGTCCATCAGTGGCGCCCATGATGATGAAGAGGAAGGTAGCCGTCATCACGACTTCTGTGATCAGCGCGGCCGAGAGCGAATAAGCGCCGGGTGAGTGCATGCCATAACCGTTGCTGGCAAAGCCACTGCTCACAGAAAAATCAGCCTTGCCGGTGGCAATGAGATAAAGCACGCCGCCTGCGGCGATGCCACCCAGTACTTGCGCGGCAATATACGGCGCCAGTTCTTTGGTCTCAAAACGTCCGCCGGCCCAGAGTCCGACGGAAACGGCAGGATTGAAATGCCCGCCGGAAATATGTCCCACGGCAAAAGCCATGGTCAGCACGGTAAGACCGAAGGCCAGAGAAACGCCTAGCAAGCCTATGCCGACTTCGGGAAAGGCGGCGGCCAATACGGCGCTGCCGCAGCCACCCAGGACCAGCCAGAATGTCCCCACAAACTCTGCTGCATATTTTTTCATGATTGTCTCCATGGGTGATCGTTGCAGCATGACCTCTGCTGCTTTGCTCCTGCATGCCGGGCGAGCCCGGCGTCAGCAGTGTAGATCATCGTGGAGCCAGGGAATATGACAGCAGAGGCGGTTTAGTGGCTGGTGGACTGCAGCATTTTCAGGATGGAGGAGAAATCCAGCTTGCCGTTGCCATGGGTGGCATGCAGGGCATAGAGCTGTTTGGCGAGAGCGCCGAGAGGCGTGACGGATTTGCTGTGCTGTGCCGCCTCCATGGCAAGGCCCAGGTCCTTGTTCATGAGATCGGTCTGGAAGCCGCCACTGTATGCGCGTGAGGCAGCAGAATTTTCCATGACACCGGGCCAGGGATTGTAGAGCTCCAGCGACCAGTTTCTCCCTGAGCTTTTCAGCAGGATGTCGGAAAGCACGGCGGGATCAAGGCCGTTGTCCACGCCCATCTGCAGGGCCTCACACGTGCCTATCATATGCACGGCCAGCAGCATGTTATTGCAGATTTTGGCGACGGCGCCGGCGCCGGCATCACCCGCATGCAGGGTATTTTTTCCCATGGCATCGAGAAAGGGCTTTGCGCGATCCACATCGGCCGCGCTGCCGCCGCAGAGAAAGCTGAGTGTGCCGGCTGCAGCGCCAGCTACACCACCGGAAACCGGTGCATCAATCATGGCAAGACCACGTGCATGAGCCGCAGCGGAAACCTTGCGGGCACATTCGGGCGAAACCGTAGAGCAGTCGATAATCAGGCTGCCTTTGAAGAGCTGGGCCAGCAGGCCTGTTTTTTCATCGAGATACACACTCTGCACGGCGGCATCATGCGGCAACATGGTGATGACAGTGTCTACGCCTTGCACGGCATGCGCCGCAGAAGCTGCGACAAAAGCACCATCGGCCTCCAGCGCGGTGCTCAGCTCGGGATTGAGATCGAAGGCGCGAACAGTGTAGCCAGCCTTGAGCAGATTACGCGCCATGGGCGCGCCCATATTGCCGCAGCCGAAAAAGGCGATAGTGGTCATTTTTATTCTCTCCCTTCGTATTCGTCATTCCCGCGAAGGCGGGAATCTTTTGAAGCGACCATGGAACTTTTTTGAGAGCAGTTTGGTTTGATGAGTTCCCCGCCTGCGCGGGGATGACCTTACAGGTCACTTTTTTCCAGCAGCTTGCGCGCGGCAATCAGGCGCATGATTTCATTCGTGCCTTC
>JACCDZ010584746.1_pt1 | contig 28766 bp, 20 predicted proteins | sample 7449551 | NCBI WGS metagenome assembly JACCDZ01 (sample SAMN15323452, study PRJNA562643) | freshwater metagenome | isolation source: river surface water | place: USA:Blue River Watershed | collected 2017-08-18 | reverse complement strand
CGCTTGGTCGCTCACGCTCAGGCCTCGCTCACGGGCTTTGGCAATAATTTTTTGCCGATTAAGGCCTGCACCATCATCGATTACACTAATCATGATGTTGCCACCTTTTTGCTCAGCTTTGAGCACAATAGTGCCGCTGGCTGGTTTTCCCTTCGTTTGGCGAACTTCCGGAGATTCGATACCGTGGTCAAGGCTGTTGCGCACTAAATGGGTTAACGGATCTACTAATTTTTCAATCAAGCCTTTATCTATTTCGGTATGGCCACCGTCTATTTTTAATTCCACTTGTTTATGCAATTTAGTCGATAAATCGCGAACAACTCGCGGAAAACGGTTAAAAACAAAGGACATCGGCAACATCCGAATTGACATGATGCCTTCTTGGATATCCCGAGTATTGCGCTCAAGCTCACGCATCGCAATTTGCAGCTTTTCGGCTTCAGGGCCAATCATCTCTTCGGTCAGTAACGTGAGCATTGACTGAGTGATCACAAGCTCACCGACTAAATTCACCAAGCTATCGACTTTTTGAATGTCGACGCGAATGGTTGACGCCTCAATATTTTCTGGCTTAGCCTTGCTGGGCTCTTTTTTGCTTTGAACAGTTGCTGGTTGCTCAGAAACTTTGGTTTCAATAGCCTTGTTGCCTTGTGCCGTAGGCTCGTTCGCTAAATTTCGAGTTTCTGTCACTGGTTGCGGTGAAACTTCTGCCAAGCTGCCTTCAGCACTAGATCCAGTGGTATGAGCTTTAACGGTGCTACTTTGTTGAGGCTCGAAGAATCCAAAAGCCTCATCTTCAACAAGCTCAACGGGTTCGAAAAAACCGAAACCGTCATCTTTACCGCCGACAATTGGCGCAAAAAAGCCAAATCCATCTTCTGTCGCTGTTTTATCTGGCAGCGGCACGAAAAAGCCAAAACCATGATCGTCAGTTAGTAAGGCGACTCTGGCAGGATCTAAAAAAGCTTCTAGTTGTTCAGTGGTTAAATTAACCAATACCCAATCTGGATCTACGTTATCGCCATAACTTGCTAATAACTGACGCAGTGCATCAACTGCTTTGAGCAATACATCGATAATAGGCCGGCTAAATTGATAAGTGCCTTGCCGGGCTCGGTCAAAGATGTTCTCCATCACATGAGTGACAGAAATTAGGGAATCAAAACCAAAGATGCCACTACCACCTTTAATTGAGTGCGCTGCTCGGAAAATGCAATTGAGTTCTTCGATGTCTGGCTGTTCAGGATCCAAAGCCATCAACAGATGCTCAATTTCGTCAAGATGTTCAGCACTTTCTTCAAGAAAAGCGCCGTGGAACTGACTCATGTCAATGCTCATAACCAGATCCTGCTTATTCGAGGGCTACAACAAAACTTTCGAGGCGATCTGTAATAATTTTGCTGGGTCGAACGGCTTTACCATCCATCCAGTTGCACCAGCAGCACGCCCTTGCGCTTTCATCGCATCACTTGCTTCTGTCGTTAATACAACTATTGGTGTTGCACGATAGCTCGGCAGCGCTCTTAATGATTTGATCAAAGTCAAACCATCCATGCGCGGCATGTTTTGGTCGGTCAGCACAAAATCGAAAGTTTTAGACTTGCAAAGATCTAAGGCTTCTTGCCCGTCTTTGGCTGCAGTGACTTGATAGTTCGCCGACTTTAACGTCGCTTCAACCATCATCCGTACAGATACCGAATCATCGACAATTAGGATATGTTTTGACATATTTACTCATCCATTTATTACAACTTTGATGTGATTTCCAGGGGCGACAACCGTTAAAGAACTGGCAAGGTTGGCGACCATTGATAAGCCTCTTCCGTAGTGCTGATGCTCTTGTGCAAGACTAGAATTACTGACAAAGCCTTGACCGGAATCGAATATTTCTAAAGTTAACTCCGCAGTACAGGCGTTCCATTGCAAACGGATCCGGATCCTATCGGTAGCGGTTAAATTTTCGCTACGTTCTTCTTTTAGCTGGTAAAAGGTGAAAAATCCATCTTCCTGTTGTTTAATTTCCGAATTTAGCTGCAGCACGCCATGTTCCAACGAATTTTGGTAAAGCTCTGTTAGCACAGCATATGCTTTGTTGCAAAGCTCTTGCGGAACCGCAAGGTGTAACAGCAATTCAACAAGTTCAGTTGGCGGATTGATATCATTGAGACAACGGCCGCTTAGGGCGATATCGCAGTCAAACACCCCTTGTTTTTGGCAGAGCTGTTTGGGCGCAGAAGATGAATGAATTAGCAGTGCTGCGCAGTGGACCTCACAGGCAGAAATATCATCGACCGCTTCTGTACAATTAGCCAAAGTGGCAAGAAGCTGACTAAACCCTTGTTCTGGATTGTCGAGATAAATTTGTTCGATGTCGTCATAGGACAACATTTCACCGGTGGTGCTCATTACCGATTCAATGGCGCCGTCACTGAACATAAGGATCCGTTCGATATCATGTAAGCCAAGTTTCTTGGTGGTGACTTCAACGAGATCATCAGACAAAATGCCAAGCGCCATATTGGATGAGCGAATGCTTTGCCGAAGAACACCTTGGCTATCAAACAGCATCACAGGTGGCATACCGCCATTCCATAATTCAATCAGATCTGCCAGTGGGTTGATTTTGATGATTGCTGCCGCTACAAATCTATCGTCTGGCAATTGCCTCGCCAGCTTTCGATTCAGTTCAAAGACTAAATTACTGAGTGGCAAAGCTCGACTTGACATCGATTCGAACAATTCCATGATGGGCATTAGTGCAACTGCAGCCGCCAAACCATGCCCCATCGAATCAGCCAAAAGTACATACCAACTTCCGTCGTAGCCTTGGCGATAAAGCACAACATCACCGCTAAATAAGGCACTGGGTTGGATCTTTGTCTGGATAAAGCTGACTGGTTGTAACATCTGCCGGGTCATGTTGTGGAAAATAAATCGAGCTAACTCTTGTTCCTTTTGCTCTTCGCTTACCCAAATTTCTAATTCTGTTTGTTGACGTTTATTGGCCGCTGCTAACCGATATTGGGCGACAGAACGGGTGATTTTCACCCAAAGTAAATCCATATTAATAGGCTTTACCGCGTAATCATCAATGCCCTCAGCAAAGGCGCGTAAAAAGAAGTCGGTATCATCGTTACCACTGACCATGACAACCGCCGCGCCCTGACAGCGTTGTTTTATCAATGGCAATATCGTTAACCCTTCACCGTCAGTGAGATGGTTATCAAGGATGATCACATCAAATTGTGCTGATATGTCGGACTCGAGTATATGCTTGGCTTCTTCAACGGTGAAACAAGATACACAGACTGCATCTTTCATTTCGAGGAACATGGTATAGAACTGATTGAACAACAAATCGTCTTCAACCACTAATACCTTTAATTTCCCTGCATTTGGCATATGAGTTAACCAATAACAAAGAGTTTATGCATGTTTGCCATTTCCAAAATATCTTTTGCCGTACCTTGTGCGCCTCGCAAAGTGACTGTAACCCCTTGATTAGAAGCTTTTTTAGCCAAAAGAACCAGCATGCCTAACGCCGAGCTGTCTAAATACTGAACCTGGGAAAAATCGATGTCGAGCTGCTTTAAACTGCTATCAGCCAGCAGTTGCTCGCACTGCGAACTAAAGGATTTATGTTGGCTAAAGTCAAAGCGATTAGCTAAACGGATGATGGTATTTTCTGCCATGATGCACCTCGAATATTTTAGAAAAGTTCAACATCACCGCCAGCCATCGACGAGGCTGAGACAGGATTGTTGCGCTGTTGCCGGTGTGATTGCACTTCGGTTAGTGCTTGTTCGAGCTTGGCAGACAGATTATCTGGATGATTAACAATATCGTTAAGCAGCCCCTGTATTAGATGTAAATCTTGCAAGATAAAGTGCAAATGCTGGGAATTAATATCGCCAAACTGCAAGCCCCGTATTGATTGGTTTAACGCGGATTGCAACTCATGGGTACTGCCATCTAAGGAGCGCGCAACATCGGTTTCTAGGGTGGCTTTTTTTACTAATTGGCCAATCGCCGATTGGACTTCTTTTTTCGATTGCATGACATAACTGACGTCTTGAGAAGCAACTTTACCGATCTCATCGGTGAGCGCTTGAATTTGCTCCCCAATTCTGCGCAGTTTTTGCTGAATTTGTTCACTAAAACCAGCACTGCGATTTGACAAAGCCCGCACCTCATCAGCAACCACGGCAAAACCACGTCCAGCATCTCCAGCCCGCGCGGCTTCAATCGCCGCATTTAAAGCAAGTAAGTTAGTTTGGGAGGCAATTTGGTCAATATCTTTTAATGCCTTCATAATATCCGGCACCGCTTCGTTAATAACATCAACACGTGCGACTAGATCCATTGAGGAGGCAGACATGGAAACGGTAGTTTCAACAAACTTATCCAGAGTAACCGCAGTACTCTGGGCAAAAGTTGCCATCCACGAACCGTTAAGGCTTTCACCTTCATCGTCGTTATTATCGAGCAAAATTTGAACCTGTTTACTTTGAAACTCGGTCATCGCTTTTAGTCGGTTAAAACTATCGCTGAGCGTGTTAACTGCGTCTAATTGCGTGGAGTCGATATTCAGTAAGTTCGACTGACACTGCTGAATAAGTTCAACGATCGACCGGTTAAACTGGGCTAGTTGCCGCTGGTGTTCACTGGTACTACTGACAATATCTTGAGTTTCTTGGGAGCCTTGAGCTTGAGATTTTTGTTGTTGCTGAAACCAAAGTATCGCAGTGGCGCCAAAGCCTAACAGCATGACTGCAAAGTACGTAAGTTCCATGTACACCAAGCCAATGGCTACACCAAATAAACCAATTAAGAGTATGAATGGGTTCACTACTTAAGCCTCTAGTTTATGTCTACATATTTCATTTAATGTTTTAAGGTATAGACGAACAATTGAATATGGGCAAAGCATGACGAAATTTATTTTATGCCAAGTGGCTGTTTTTTAGACAGAATCTAATCATGCTGTTGGTTCATTTTGCTGGATATACTCACTCATTAGTTGTCTTGCAGCCATAAGTTCGTCGATTAGCGCTGCGCGCTTTGCATCGACATTTTCCATGATCTGCAGTTTTAGCTCGTGTTCAATTTTTGCTGAGATATTGGCTAACCTTTTACAACAAAGTTGGCCAGCACTGCCTTTTAAACTATGGGCAGTGAGCATCAATTGACTATCGCTCTGGTTGTTGAGAGTCTCTAAAACGCTAGTGGTTTGTCCGAGAAAGGTATTCACTAACTTCGGCATAATTTGCTTCATTACGCCAAGGGATGTCCGTAATTGTTCTTGGTCCCAAATCTCTGAACTTTGCATCGCGGTTTGCACCTTGCCAAAACGACTAACTCCAGATTAGGTCAGCTTCTGCAGATCTACAACTCGGCGGCTTGTGCTTATTCAATAATAAGTTATCTTAAATCAAAGGACGACAGAGAAACGTGGTCGCAAGTATCGGTCATTGACGTCAAGTAGAAGGCAATTCATGCAGCATCTGAGGTGTTTTAGTTGGTTTTGGTTGTTGCTTCTCTTAAGTAGCTTTAGCCAAGCCTTGGAAGTACAAAGAACTGTGATTGATGATGCGTTACCTAACGTCGGCATTTATTCAATAGTTCAGGACCAAACGGGTTATATTTGGTTGGCATCCACCAATACTGGCGTGCTTCGCTACGACGGTTATCAATTTAAACCATTTTTCACTAAACACGCGGAACGACAAACGCGCCCAGATATTGATGCCATGGTTTTCGATGCCCAAGGGAAACTGTGGACTGGCAGTTGGGGTTATGCGTTAAGTAGTGTGGATATTGTCACTGGTGAACAACATTTATTTACTGCGGGTAGTCAGTCAGATCAATTGTTTAGCCCATTTGTTCAGAGCTTATTTGAAGACAGCCAACAGCAAATGTGGATCGGCACCGACCAAGGTCTCAACCGTTACAACAAAACCCGCGGTATGGAACGCGTCTTCGGTGCTGATGACTTAGTAAATGCTCGGATCTGGTCGGTGGTTGAAACTTCAGATCACAGTATTTGGTTCGGTACCTCTTACGGTGTTTATCAAATTCGCCCAGATGGCAGCCTCAGCGCCCCTATACTCCCGCACGGTGCCAACAATAGAGCCAATGAAATCAGAAGTTTAGCGGTACAGGGAGACAATTTATGGATTGGTTCTCGCCAAGGACTTTTTGTTTATAGTCTGAAGAGCCAATCGCTAAAAGCGATTTCATATTTTGGCAATCCCAACTTTCCGATTATTAATACCATTGTTGCTGCCGAAGAGAATCAACTATTAGTCGGCACCTTTAGTGGAATTTCAGTGGTTGATACTAAGCTATTGCAAACTCGATACATTGGCGGGCAAAAAACTATTCTCGATGGCGCTAACGTCCGTTCAATGTTACTGGACCGTTCGGGGCTGCTATGGGCAGGAACCCGGGAAAAAGGTCTATTTCGCACGCGATTACAATTCGAGCAATTTAATGACTGGCCTGATCCGTTGTTTATGCAGTGGCAGCAACAAAACAATAAAGCGGCCTTGTCGTTAACTTGGCATCAAAATACCCTGTTTGTCGGGCAGTTCGACCAAATAAGTTGGGGCGATCCCGCCGCTGGTAAATTAGAGTTCCAGCAGGTAATTGGCGCTCGAGTAAACGCAATCAAAGTCGATAGCGAGCAAAATATTTGGTTGGGTGCCGATAATGGTGTGTGGCGATTTGACGCCACTAAAAATTTATTCATTCAGGAAAACCAAATTCTGGCCCGCGCGGGGATCTATTCGCAAAACGTCCGAGATATTGAATTGTTGCCAAATGGTGCCCTCGCCTTTGGTTTGTGGAGCGATGGCATCTTTATTTATAGTCCGGAAAAAGCGGAAGGTTTTCGAGTGCTGCCAGATCTGGCAGCAAAGCTCACGGGGGATGCGATCCAGGATATAACCGTGCTCGACGATAACTTGTGGATAGCTGCGCGTCTGACGGGGGTCTATCGCTTTGATTTGCGACAAAACCAACTGATAGCGCCACCGCAAGAACAATCGTCGCTTTCACTTGGCGCTTTATGTTTGGCCAAAGGACCCAAAGACAGTTTGTTGATCTGTAGCAGTGATGGCTTATTAAGATATCAGCCCGACAATAACCAAATTAGTCATTACGGCACTGCTGATGGCCTGCCTGACAATCACTTACTGGCAGCCTATACCGATAGCTTTGAACGGATCTGGGTCACCTCACCTCGCGGCATTAGCGTATTGCCAGAGCAGCAATCAATGTTTGTCACATTCACGCAAGCAGATGGCCTATCAAGTTCGGAGGGAATGTACAAAGCCATTGAGGCTGTTGGCAGCACTATATTTGTTGGCACCGCTCTTGGCGTTAATCGGATTGAAACGGAGAAAGTTACTTTTAACAACATTGCACCGAATATTGAAATCACTGATGTTCTGGTGAATCAGCAGCCATTGAGTCTTGCCCGAGGCAGCAACGATACCAACCCAGTTTCTATTAGCTCTGCATCGAAAAAAATTGAGTTATTATCGCCTTGGCAGAACCATATCGATTTTAAATTTGCAGCCTTAGATTTTAGCAACACTGAACTCAATCGATTTGAAGTCAAGCTCGAGGGCTTTGATAAGCAATGGCAACTGCTACGTGGAGAAAACTCCATGCGTTATCAAAACCTGCCACCAGGACGTTATAAATTTATGGTGAAGGGTTCCAATAACCATGGTTTTTTCCAGCAACAAGCGAAAGAATTTAGTTTTGAGATAAATCCCTATTGGTGGCAACGTCTTGAATTGCAGATCCTCGGTGTTCTGCTATTACTCGGTAGCATTTACTTGATTTATCGCAACAGACTTGACCATATGGAGCGGATCAATGAGCTGCTGCAAGCCAGTAATTTAGCGCAGGAAATTAACAACCAAGCGTTAGAGCAAAAAGTTGCTGACCGAACTGCTGAACTTAAATCACTACTGGATGATTTAGCCCGCTCCAACGCTGAGCTTAGAAAGCTTGATCAATTAAAAGATGATTTTATTGGCACTGTGTCGCATGAGCTCAGAACGCCGTTAACGTCCATCCACGGCGCGATTAAATTGCTGGCGGTACCCCAAGTTGAAGCAAATCAGGTGATGAAGCAGCAACTTTTAACGACCGCAGAGGAGAACAGCAACCGTTTGGTGGTGCTAATAAATGATTTATTAGATTTGCAGAAATATGAAAAAGGCACTTTGGAAATTTCTGCAAGTTCGCAGCCTCTATTGCCTTTGATTGAACAAGCGGTATCGAGCCTTTCAACGTACGCAGGGAAGTTTAACGTCAATATTGCCGTGCTTGCTGATGAAAGTTCGAGCTGTGCGTTACATTTTGATAGTAATAAAATACGGCAAGTACTTGATAATTTATTGTCTAATGCAGTGAAATTTTCAAAGACTGGCAGTGAAGTCAAAGTGTATTCAACGGTAGTTGGTCAATACCTGCAAGTGAATGTAGAAGATAGTGGCGATGGTATTCCGTTAGAAGTACAACCGCAGATTTTCGGTAAATTTGTCCAAGCAAACAGTGCTAGCAATAAAACTGTCTATGGCTCAGGTCTTGGGCTTGCGATTTGTCGACGCATCATCGAGTTACATAAAGGAGAAATTGGTTTTGACAGCAAACCGGGCATTGGTACCCGGTTCTGGTTTCGGCTGCCAATGGACTAACCTTATGTACTGGAAAGTTTTTCTAGCAACTTATTCATGACGCTGCGATGCTGCACCTCGCGCTCAAGCGAACTATCAAATAATTGCGTTGCTGCCATCATCGCCTCTTCAACCCGACGCATTAACACCGACTCTTCCGCTTCTAACAAGTTAAATTGCGACATTTCCGCCAACAAATTGGTTTCCATATCTTGGATAATTTTTTCGAACTGCTGGGAGAACGCGATATTACTTTGCTCCATTTCCAACACGATATTTGCTAATACCTGCGAAATCGTTTTAATCCGTTTTTGTTTATCTTGTTCCGATTTCTCTAAAAGTAGAGTGGTGATCCGAATATCTAGACTATTGAAGAGCAGGCAAATTTGGTCTTTAAGAATGCCATATCGGTCTTCGTCATTAATCGGCATATTGCGAATAAGCATCGAGAATAAATCGTAATTTAAAAACGCATATTGCTTCCAGCAAAATAAGCGACCTTTACCACGTGATGCCAACATCGAATCAAGTTCAAGTGGTGGTACCAGCCCGTCATCACGATAATAAATTGGTTGGTCTTCATGTAAAAAGACGATTGATGCGGATAAGTCAAACCCCTGCAAAGCGCCAAAGCACAGAATTGCAAGATCTTTAAAGTCAGTTGCCTGATGAATACTATCTTGAAAACGTAAAATTTGACCGAGTTCAGACGAATTACGCATGGCATCAAATGCGAGTTTCATTGCAGTGCTCGCCTGCATTTGCACATCCGCTTGTCGCTCGCGTGATTTAAACACTTGCTGCAACTTGACCAGTAATTCCTGTAATCGCAGAGGCTTGATTAAGTAATCGTCGGCGCCAGCGGCATAAGCCCGCATAATGTCCTCATCAAGCATCAGCCCAGAGGTAAAAATCACGCCACACTGTTCAGATAACAATTCTTGGCGCAACAGCTGACAGAGTTGATAGCCATCCATTGTTGGCATGTTCACGTCCATGATGACAATATCCGGTGATACTCGCATCGCATCTCGGATGGCGGCGATACCGCCGACCGGGTACTCTGGAAAATGCCAAACTTGGTGTTGATGTTGTTTTAAATAGTCCGTGACTAATTGCGCATTGGCCAGATCATCTTCAAAGTACAAAACATTAAGCGCGCCGTGCTCTGACATTCTTACTTCCTTATGTTACTGATATGACTTGAGGAGCCAAGCTGTTGCTTGTGGTTCAGCCAACGCTTTACTCCAATAAAACCCTTGCGCTTGATCGCAGTTAATTTCCTGTAATTTACGCAAGATCGACGCGGTTTCGACACCTTCTGCCACAACTTTCATGCCTAAGCGATGCCCGAGAAACACGCATGTTTCTACTATAGCTAAACTTTCAGCTTCTGTGCCCATTGCATGGACAAAACGTCGATCAATTTTTAATTCGCTAAAAGGAATGCGATGCAATTGTGCAAGTGATGAGTAACCAGTGCCAAAATCGTCTATTGATAAGCCGATCCCGTTCATTCGTAACCTGATCAAAATATCTAAGGACAGCACGACTTCATTCATCACTGCAGTTTCAGTGATTTCCAACAGCAACTGAGCAGGTTCAATTTTGTATTGCTGCAGCAAGTGCAGCAATTTTTGGGGAAACTCCAAATCAGTTAAGTTTTCTGCTGAAATGTTGACAGCTATCCGCGTCGACATTCCTTGCGCATTCCAATTGGCCAGTTGTTGCATTGCCATTACTAACACCGATGACGTGAGCTCGCCCATTAAGCCAAATTGTTCGGCTAGCCGAATAAATCTAAAGGGGGGAACTAAGCCGTACTCAGGATGTTGCCAGCGCACTAACGCTTCAAAGCCCGCGGTTTTGCCGGTAGCAACATCAATCTTGGGCTGGTAATGCAATACAAGCTGCTGCTGCTCAATAGCTTCGCGTAGTTGGGAAACCGTCGGGATCCAATTCTTCTCTTGCGATTGTTGCTGCGCTTGAAAACTGTCTGCAAGGGTTTGTGCAATCAGATTAGCAAGCTCCAATAAGGGGATGGGCTTAGTAAACGAATGCAAAATGGTTAAGTGTTGGGCTTTGGCGAGTTCAAACGCTGTGCGTAACACACTTTGATCTTGCCCGCTGGTCAGAATGACTGCGCCCTTGAATTTTCGTGCCGCTAAAATCCTTAGCACATCAACACCATCGATATCTGGCATGAAAAGATCCAAGATAACCACCGCACAAGCTGTTAAATCAGCATCCAAAAATTGTTGGGCCTGTTGAAAAGGTTGAACATGCAGACCTTGTCCAGTTAACAAATCGGTTAGCAGTTCAAGATACTGCGCATCATCATCGACGACACAAACTAAATCAGAGACTGTCATGACTGTTGTCCTTTTGAGGGCGATTGGTTTGCAATAATTCAGCAACTTTGTTCAGCAAAATTGCAGTGGTCAGTGGTTTTTGCAGGCGAGTTTCGTAAAAATGACGACTGGACTCCTCTTCAATCATCGATTCATCAGCGAAACCGCTGACTAACTGCACCGGTAGATCCGGGTAATGTTGCTGCACGTATGCCGCTAGTTGCAGGCCTGTGCCGTTTGGCATGACGATATCACTCAGTAGCAAATCAAAGTCATGGCCCTGCAACTGTGTGATAGCTGCAGCCATGCTATTCGCACTAGTCACGTGATAACCGGCGGTCTCGAGAAGCATCGAATTTACCGCGAGTAATTCTTCTTCATCATCAACAATTAAAATACGCGAAGCGACTCTCTGCGTTTTTTCTGACTTTGCTCGAATAGCCATTGGCGATTTCGGCGGAGCTTGCACGTTTCGCAGCTCTGGAGGTGTCACCGGCATTGGTTTGCTTTCGAGGTATGGAAAATACAGCAAAAATTCGGTGCCCACCCCCAAGGTCGAATTCACTCGAACAGTTCCTCGGCAACGTCGACAAAAGCCAAACACTTGCGCTAAACCGAGGCCAGTGCCTTGTGTGCCTTTTGTGGTAAAGAACGGTTCAAACAATCGTTGCTGGACATCTTCCGGCATCCCTGAGCCAGTATCTTTGACCCGAACACAACAATACGTACCGGCTGCTAAATCAAGCGCTGCAGCCATACCGCCCGTTAAGCTAACTTTTTCGCAGTGCAGAGTGATAGTGCCAATATCTTGGATGGCGTGTCGGGCGTTAATGACCAAGTTAAGCAACGCATTTTCGAGACCGCCCTTTTCCATTTCCGTCGTTAGAGGTTCTGCTAATAAATTGATTTGTAGGGTAATACGTTTTGTAACCGCTTCAAAAAGCATATCCTGCATGTCATTAATTAGCTGATTAATATCAATTTTAATAATGTCTCTACTTTTGTTTGACGAAAAATCTAATAAGTTTTTCGTCATCGCGGCACCACGATCCGCAGCTTTAATAATGTTGTTCGCATAATTTGCGACTTGTGGTTCGCTGCGTAACGACAGCATTTCACCGTAACCGCGAATGATACCGAGAATGTTATTAAAATCATGGGCAATGCCACTGGTGAGCGTGCCAAGTGCGCTTAATTTCCCCGCTTGGATTAACTGTTCTTGTTGTGATTTAAATTCAGTCAAGTCATGGAGGCATGCCACAAATCTGCGCTTTAGGCTGGCATTGGCAGGTAGTTCTGCCATGGTGCAGGAGAAATAAATGGTTTTTCCGCATTTTGTTTTACCCGAAAACTCTATCGCTTTTTGTTCAGGCACGAGGTTGCCAGTACTGGTAACTTCGGCAAAGAACCGGCTAAAGTTATTCGGTGCTACCAGTAGATCGGTAAACTCCATTGATTTTAACTCGTTGAGCGAAAATCCAAATAAGGAGCTGGTCGCAGGATTGCAGGATAACAGGGCCCCATATTCGTTAAGGGTAATGACTGCATCGACCATACTATCAAGTGATTGGCTAAGTTCAATTTTGTGGTTATCCAGTTCTACTCTTAGCCTAACTTGTTCAAGTTCTGCCCTTTTTTGCGCGTCTACGTCCAGCAACGCTCCGAATACTATATGTTCGTCGCCTTCCTCCGGCGAGCTGTTACGGATGTCCTTGACCCACACATATCGCTGTTGGCGAAGGTTAAATAAACGATATTCCAAGCTATTGTCGTCAGTTTGATGCTCGCTGAGGACTAATGCTAAATCATCAGGATGCACATGCCGAGGCCAGAAGCTTGGGTCATTCATGACCTCTGCTTGGGTAAATCCGGTTATTTTTTCTATATTTGGGCTTATATACATAAAGCCATGGCTAAGATTAGTAAAAGATTGGTAAATGGCCGCCGGGCTAAAATGTAGCAAGCTATCAATATGCTCTTGCATATCTTGCAGCGCGCGTTGCAGTTGGTATTGCTCTGTCATATCCATCAACAAGCAATAAGCGACAATTTCAGGCGACTGTAGGTCATTGTGTGGTGCCAACCAAAGCGACAAAACTCGCTCTTCACCGCCAGGATATTGTACTAGTCGTCTTTGCTCGTTCAGTGTTGACCAATCACTTCCGACCTCGCCAAATGCCGGCATCGCGCCTTGATGCATCTGATCTGGATCGAAAAACTGCAAATAACCTAAATCTAAGGGAGCACGTAATTTGTCATTGAACTGAGAAATTTGCAGTAAATGACGCGCTTGGGTATTGGCGTATACAACCTGATGTTTGACATTAATCCCAACCATCGCTGCAATTCCGCTGGTAAATAGAGACTGCAAAAATGCTAACTGCTGTTGAGATTGGCGAAGTTGATTGGCCAGTGTTAGGTTTTGCGTCTGCAACAACCAATGGCCATTTATCTGACGCCACCAGACCAATTGCATCGAGGCTTTACTGATGCCGCCTTGTTGCACACGTAATTTGGCGCTTGGGCTGTTACTGCGCAGTAGTTCGCCAAACCAATTACTTAGCTCATCGCCTAGCAACAGGCTGAATTCAGCTGGCGACAACCGAAGGTGCTCGGCACTAGAGGGACAAAACCAATGGATTTCAGTGTCATTGCCAGTAAACGTCGAGTCAGAAATTTTTGTCAGATCAACACCGTTGTATGCCCGATACTCGAAAGCTGAACCATCAACGGGCTCAGCGTTTAAGTAATTGACAATACAGTCGATCATCCATTGCAAAGCCGCATCTTGTTCTTCCGAAATAACCTGAAACTGCTGCTTTAGGATAAGCTGTCCGGTGAAGTTTTCGCCATGTCGAAAGTTGCGCACGACAACAGATGCTGAATGGTCTCTGGTTTGTGCTTGCTGGTTGTCCGAGTTAGTACCGAACTGATTTATTAGTGAATAGGTGTCCAGTTCGTTTGTTGCGACTGTGGCAACAAAACACTGCATATGCTGGGTTTGAATGAGAATAACAACATCAGTCGAGTGAAATAATTTTTGCAGAAGGTCAGCAAAATGTTCCAACTGTACCGTTTGCGGCAAATCGGGATAAAGCGTAGATAAATTTATTGGGTTAGTTTTGTTAACTGAATTCATCCCTATTCATCGCTTCTAGTCCGTTGAAGTCAATTTTGAAGTTAGACTAAAAATCGAACAACCAGCAAGTTTTTGGGGATAAATTAGGAAAATTCAATATAAATTCAACAGCCTGTATCGCATAAAGGTACAGGCTGCTGCAGCGAAGTTAGAAATCTACTTTGCCATCGCGAATGTGTTTTTCGCCGCGTTGTTTTGCTAACTCGATTTGCTTTTGCCGCTCTTCGAAAGAAGCTCTTTGCTCTGCGGTAATCTTGTCATGGCAATGTGGACAACTTAGGCCTTTCACATATGTTTCACTCGCTAAATCATCAGTCGATAATGGCATGCGACAGGCATAACATTGGTCATAACTGCCCTGCTCTAGCCCATGTTTTACCGCGACGCGTTGATCAAAGACAAAACACTCACCTTCCCACATACTTTGTTGTTCTGGCATTTCTTCTAAATATTTTAAAATGCCGCCATCAAGGTGATAAACCTCTGCAAAACCTTGCTCTTTAAGATAGGCCGTCGATTTTTCACAGCGGATGCCGCCGGTACAGAACATCGCAACCTTTTTGTGCTTAGTAGGATCTAAGTTATCAGCCGCCCACTGCGGGAATTCACGGAAACTGGTGGTATTTGGATTTACTGCATTTTTAAAAGTACCAATCGCCACTTCGTAGTCGTTGCGTGTATCGATGAGAATTGTTTCTGGATCAGAGATTAATTCATTCCAATCATTGCCTTTAACGTAGGTGCCGACAATATGTGAAGGATTGATCCCTTCCACACCCATGGTGACAATTTCTTTTTTCAACTTCACTTTGGTGCGATAAAACGCAGGCTCATCAGCAAACGATTCTTTATATGACATGCCTTCGAATCGGCCATCGGCTGTTAGAAATGCTTGAACTGCGTCGATCCCTTCACGTGGACCACAAATCGTACCGTTGATGCCCTCCTCGGCTAACAACAAAGTCCCTTTGACTTTATTAAGCACAAGATGTTGGTACAAACGATCGCGAAGAGCGACGTAATCTGGTAATTGGACGAATTTATAAAGTGCTGCGACAACGTACATTTGATTTACCTTTGCTTGGGCCGGACCGTAAATCCGGTGCAATAAAAACAGCCGCGGATTATACGCGCTGCAGCGACTTTGGCAAATTGTCCGTGGTAAATTAATGGTAAAAATGACCGGTAGTTACATCAAGAGCTTGCGCGCCGTCCGTGATGGTCAGGTTGTTTTGTTCACGCCAAACGGCTAAATGCATGTGCGGTTTAATCATTTGCTGGAATTGCAGCACGACGTCGTTAGACAACGAAATAATCTCGGCATTGGCTAACCCTCGAATTAGCGATTCTGCTTTTCTGACATTTTGATCGTCGCAAATGAGCACGACATGCTCAGAGCGTCGGCATGCGCTAATTAACTGTTTTTCTGAAGGTAAATCTAATTCGCACCAGAGTAGATAGTGTTGATGTTGGTCAACTAGAAAAAAGTCTGGGCCTTTATGGCCTGCAGTGGTCGCCATCACTGGATGAGTTTCATATAAGGCGACAAGAGTCAGCAGTCTTTTGGCAAAATGATCAATGTCCTCGTGCGGGTATGGCCCGAGGTAAAAAGTCTCACGTAAATACTGGTGGGTCTGCTCTGCGTTATATTGCAAATCTAACCGCACAACTTTCGGTGTGACCTGCATAAATACCTCCCACAAATAAAATGGCGCAAATTAAGCACAATAGCCAATCGCTGTGAATTTTATAATTAGGATTTAGCATAGCCTGCGCCAAGTTTACACGCCGGCTCTTAAGTGATTGTATTTCAAATGAATTAAATTTGTGCGTTACGCAAATACGGCGTAATAACCACAGTAGTGGCAACAGATTTGAACAACAATGTAAATGTTTCGCCGTCAAATTGGCGAAAAAACAAGCGCATATTCTTATCTGAGGCTAAAAGGGTAAGAACTGCGGTGAATGTAAAGCTTGGACAAAGAAAGTGGTTGTAGAAAAAATAACTGCGTCGTAAAATGTTATATCATCACAAATGTATAGGTTTATATCGATGTCCGTTCAGCAAAAAATTAAAACTAAATCGTTAATCGGTCGCGCTCAGCCATTTCGTTATTCATTATTGGCGTCGTTGTTGTTCTGTGGTTTCTCGACATTTGCGCAGACCGCGCAAATTGCGGTGAAAGGTCAGGTTACCGACGCCACGGGTAAACCGGTAGTGAATGCCAAGATCCACGTGCACGGTCGCCAGCAATTTGTGTACACCAATAAAAATGGCGAATTCCAATTATCAGCCCCAGCTGGCGCTGAATTGCACGTCGCAGCTAAAGGTTTTGGCGACAGTTTCATCAAAGCGTCAACAGACCCTGTCGCTGTGAAATTAACTGCCGGTGGTATCGAACGGATTAGTGTTTCTGCCACAGGGTTACACCACTATGATTTAGAAATGGCAACTCCGGTGAATGTGCTTACCGGCGACTCTTTAGAGCGTCATCGTGCTCCAACTATTGGCGAAACTTTAAAAATGCAGCCCGGTGTGCATAGTAATTATTATGGTCCAGTTGCAGCAAGCCCGGTCATCCGTGGTTTAGACGGCCCACGGGTAAAAATGTTGAGCAACGGCCTAGACACCGCCGATGTCTTTCGGATTGGCCCAGACCATTCTATTACCGCCGACGCAATCACTACTGAACAAATCGAAGTATTACGCGGGCCTGCAACATTGTTGTATGGCAGCGGAGCGATTGGCGGTGTGGTTAATATCGTAGATAACCGGATCCCGCGACAACTTCGCGCGCCGCAAACCACAATCGACGCCAGTTTTAATGACGTTGCTAGCGAAAAGTCCTACGCATTAAATCATGATGGTGCGAGCGATCAAATCGCATGGCATGTTGATGCCATGGACCGACGTAGTGATGATTTCGAAGTCCCTACGTTCACCAACGATGAAGGCGAAACAGCCTCTGAATTGCATAATACTTGGTTAGATAACTCGGCGTTTAATGTCGGCGGTAGTTATGTGCAAGACAATGGCTTAATTGGCTTCTCGTATGGTCACATCGCTAATCAATACGGTATTCCCGGCCATCATCATGAAGAGGTTGCCGCGGAGCCTGCGGTTGAAGAAGTCGGTGTTTTTGCGGATATGGAGCAAGATCGCTATGGCCTCACCGGTGAATTATACAATCCACTCAAAGGCATAGAGCAGCTTAACTTTTCAAGTGCGTATACCGATTACCAACATGCGGAAATCGAAGATGGCGTTCCAGGGACTAAATTTACCAATAAAACTTTTGAAGCACGACTGACCGCGGAGCATGAAGATATTGCGAACTGGCACGGATTGGTTGGTTTGCATCATCAAACTAGTGATTTCGCGGCGATTGGTGAAGAAGCGTTCACCCCAGCGTCAAAAACGAACTCTTTAGCACTGTTTGTGCTGGAAGAACGTACTTTCGGCGATGTAAAAGCCCAGCTAGGAACACGTTTAGAGCGCACTCGTCACACTATTGATGAGTTAACAGTGTCGGACGAGTTAACCGTATTTGACGCTGACACCAGTCTGAATGCCGTAAGTGCTTCTGCGGGCGTTGTCTGGAATTTCCAACCAGGCTTCAACTGGACAGCGAACCTCAGTCATTCTTCACGAGTGCCTAGTGCAAGCGAAATCTACGCCAATGGCTTGCATCTCGCAACAAGCAGTTACGAACTCGGCGCAGCCTATCAAATCGCTGAAAATGGCGAACTTGAATTGGCGGCCAACAAGCCACAAAAGGAAGTGGCCAACAACTTAGATGTTGGTTTTCATAAAGTGAGCGGCGACTTAACTTTCAGTTATAACTTCTTCTACAACCGCATCGATGACTACCTCTATCAAGCCGATAGCGGTTTTACAATGGAAGACTTGCATAGTCATGATGGTGGCGCCGATGATGGTGCGCATGCACATGAAGATTACGTGGTTTACCAATATCAACAAAATGACGTTGACATGTATGGTATGGAGTTTTCATTAACGTATCGGATAAACCAACAGCATCAATTGCAAGCGTTTGCCGACTCTGTACGTATTGAACTTCGAGAAGGTGGCAATTTACCACGGGTATCACCGGTGAAGTTTGGCGTTGAATACCAATACGAAGTTGCAGATTGGCAGTTTGTTGCTGGTGCGACACGTTATGCCGCACAAAATCAAATTGCCGCAGAAGAAACGACAACACCTGGCTATAGCTTGTTAGATCTCTCGGTAAATTATGAGTTTGCTTTGGACAATGTTGATTTAACCGCATATTTGCGGGGTAATAACCTAACAAACGAGCTCGCGTACGTGCACACTAGTTTCTTGAAAGAAGATGTGCCACTACCTGGACGCGCGTTAAGTTTGGGATTAACAGCTCGGTTCTAAGCAACAAGAGTGTTAGTGAAACAAAGGGCGACATCAGTCGCCCTTTTACTATTTGATCACCTAACCATCTGACCGGTTAACCATTTGACCGATTAACTATCTTGCCGAGCTGCAAGCAGTTGACGCAGTAATTGTAGAGGATGTAGCGGTTTGAACCCCTCATAACGCTTCACTTGGCTGCGGCAAGAGAAACCTGTAGCAAGCAGAAAACCGGCTGGGGTTTTATTGATGGTCTGTTGCCAGCTCAGATCATATAAGTCTCGGCTATTCTGTTGATTTTGCACTTCGTGGCCATAAGTTCCGGCCATGCCGCAACAACCGACCGGCACCGGAGCGAGCGCTAGCCCTGCTTTGGTAAAGATCTGCTGCCAAGTTTGTTCAGTGACAGGCAATGCGGTTTTCTCCGTACAGTGGGCCAGCAATTGGTAAGTTCCCATGCCGGTTAACTGTGGGATGGTTTGTTTTGATAACCATTCATGCATAAGCTGCACATGAAAATCACCCCGTGCCGAGCCCAATGCTTTTAGATACTCATCCCGATATACCAACACTAATGATGCATCTAGCCCGACCAACGGCAGCTGAAGTTTTGCCAATATATTTAGAAAATCCGCTGAGTTTTGGGCAACTTGGGCAAACTCTGCCAAAAATCCTTTGACGTGTTGCGGTTTCCCATTTGGCATAAACGGCAGTAACATTGGTGTATAACCGAGCTGTTGAATGAGGTGCATCGCATCTTCAACCAGATCAGCCTCATAAAAGCTGGTGAAAGGATCTTGCACCAGTAAAACTAGTTTACTGCGTTCGTCAGAAGACATCGCCTTGATTTGGTTCAAATCAAATGACTTAAACTGCTGCGTTCGTTTCGCTAAAGTCGGCACTGTTAGCAACGGTGTATTGACGTAACCAATGGTTTTCTTTAAAAACCACGCGGTAATTGGCAATTGAATGGCAAAATTTACCAGCCTTGGAGTTTTTGCAAACCAAGGAGCTGTGCGCTCAATACTTCCAACCAAATAGTCTTTCACGGGACGCAAATATCGACTGTGATACAGCTGCAGAAAACGTGCTCTGAACGACGGCACATCCACTTTGATTGGGCATTGCCCAGCACAAGCTTTACATGCCAAACACCCTTCCATCGCTTCCATTACTTCATGGGAAAAATCTTGTTCCCCTTGTTGTTTTGCCCGCGTATTTTTTAATTTTTGCCACCACGATGTCTGCTGTTTGCCAGCCAACAGCTGTTGTTCGGTCGCTAAAACATCAACGCCCTGATTTTGCATTAAACGCAGCCATTCCCGCATTAACCCTGCCCGACCTTTGGGGCTATGCCGTCGGTCCTTGCTAATTTTACTGGACGGACACATCGGCGAATTTTCTTCATAGTTGAAACACAAACCATTGCCGTTACAACTGGTTGCCGCTTCAAAACTTTGTCGAACTTGAATAGGTATTTGTTGATCAAAATAACCGCGCTTTTGGCCATCCACGCTAACCAAACTGTCAGTTGACTGCCACGGTGTACAAATTTTTCCTGGATTCATTCGATTGAATGGATCAAATACCGCTTTAATACGACGTAACTGGGCAAAAAGCTCGTCTCCGAAAAACGCCGGGCCGTATTCGCTGCGGTAGCCCTTACCATGCTCGCCCCACATCAAACCGCCGTATTTTGCTGTTAGCGCAACAACGCCATCAGAGATTTTTCGCAACAGTTTCTCGTCTTGCGGATCACACATGTCAAGCGCTGGGCGCACATGCAGCACCCCTGCATCAACATGGCCAAACATGCCATAACTCAGCTGTTCTGAGTCAAGCAACGCACGGAATTCCATAATGAAATCAGCAAGATTTTCCGGTGGAACTGCGGTATCTTCAGCAAAAGGCAAGGGTTTCCGTTGACCTTTAGCATTACCGAGTAATCCAACCGCTTTTTTGCGCATGGTATAAATTTGCGCAATAGCGCGTTCATCGATGGTGACTTGAAAACCGATAATACCGCTTTCGCCATTTTCGACTGCATGTGCCAAACGAGAAACTAAAGATGACACCTTGTCGTGCATCTCAGCTTGGTCTTCATCATTGAATTCAACGACATTTAAACCAAGCATAGTCTTACCCGGGACATCCTCGATTGACGCTTTTACTTGATGCCAAACTATGTCATTTCTTGCTAAATCAAGAACTTTGCTATCAACAGTTTCTACAGAGGTCGCGCGTGCAGCTACTAAAAATGGCGCATTTCTCAGTGCACTTTCAAAACTGTCGTACTTAACGTTGATCAATGTTTTATAGCGAGCAATTGGCGTAACGTTGAGGACTGCTTCAGTAACAAAACCTAAGGACCCTTCTGAGCCCGTAATTAAACGCGATAAATCAAACTTGGTCTGTTCACTGTTCCAGACGTGCTCTAAATCGTAGCCAGTTAAAAACCGATTTAACCGCGGAAATTTTTTCAAAATTTGCGGGCGATATTCGGTGCATGTTGCTAAAGCTTGCTGATAAATCCGCCCTTCAACTGTATTTTCCTGCGCCTTCTGCTCTGCGGCAGATTTGCTGATTGGCGTGGTATGTAGCACAGTGCCGTCGACTAAAACCGTTGTCAGTGATAAGACATGGTCACTAGTTTTGCCATAAACCAATGAACCCTGACCTGATGCATCGGTATTGATCATTCCGCCGATGGTTGCACGATTTGAGGTGGATAAATCAGGCGCAAAGAAAAAACCAAAGGGTTTCAAAAAGGCATTTAACTGATCTTTAATAACGCCTGCCTGCACCTTAACCCAACGTTGCTCAGCGTTAAATTCCAAAATGCCACGCATGTGCCTAGAAACATCAATCACAACATGCTGAGTTAATGCTTGACCATTGGTACCAGTACCACCACCACGTGGGGCAAATTTGATTTGGCTAAATTCGGCTTTTGACGCAAGTTTGGTCAGTAGCACAATGTCGCCTTGATCTTTAGGTAGCAACACCGCCTGCGGTAATTGCTGATACACACTGTTATCAGTGGCGACAGCGAGTCGAGAGGCATAACTTGTTTCGATGTCACCGACAAATCCAGCAGACCGGAGTGACTGACAAAAACTGACGACCGTAGCGTCTAATAGCTGTTCTGGAGCTAACTTTGGGATCATAAACATCAAACTTGGCTGAAGATGGCTGAGTATACCATTTTGACAGCCAAGTAATTAAGCGCCTAAAGCCAGATCTTGGAGTTTTTATTCAGTTTTACGATGGTTCTCAAGAACTTCTGTCGCAATAATTTCTCCTTCAAACACCCGACCAGCACCGGCGGTAGGTTCGGCGCCGTTAGCAGCTGCAGCCTGAAATGCTTCTGCTTGTGCGCGCATCCGCTGTATCAGTTTACGGCGTTTCCACCATAACCAAGGCAATAACAGCACACCAATAGTCATTAAAATGAAGAATATCCAGACGCCCACAACTAATAATAAAGCGGCAGCTGCGAGTACGGCTAACACTGTAACGAAATTACCAAATGGACTTTGGTTCTTAAATTTAATGCGAAACCCTTGGGTATTCTGTCGCCATTGTTGGCTCATATCCATGCTCTTTTTGCTAAGTTAACTAAATGATGGGGATCCAGTTCTTAAAATTCTAGCATTGCGTCAAAATTGTCTGTAACAACATGTGTCGAAATCGCTACAGCGAACAACATGCAAAAAAAAACCGCTGAGTTATCAACGGTTTTCTTGAAAAGGACCTGCTAGTCCTTTGAGATCACAGTACAAGGCGTCAACTTCCAAACGCGCTCAACATAGTCTTCGATGGAGCGATCCGAGGTAAATTTGCTGACACTTGCTGTGTTGAGGATCGCTTTTTTCGCCCATCCAGCTTTGTCTCGGTACCAGGAATCGAGTTTTTGCTGGGCAGCAACATAAGATGCGAAATCGGCCAATACCAAATAGTGGTCACCACCTTCCAACAGGCTGCGTTTGATGGCCGCGAGTTCACCTGGTTTTCCAGGAGTGAAGTAATCAGTTTCCAGCCAATCCAGAATCGCTTTTAGTTCTGGATCTTTGGCATAATAATCCCAACTGCTGTAACCATCACGATACAGAGTCTTCACTTCATCAACCGACAAACCGAAGATGGCGATATTATCTAAACCAACTTCTTCGGCGATTTCAATATTGGCGCCATCCATCGTTCCCACAGTCACTGCACCATTAAGTGCGAGTTTCATGTTGCCGGTACCCGAAGCTTCTTTACCCGCCGTCGAGATTTGCTCAGAAACATCGGCCGCTGGGATCATCTTCTCCGCTAAACTAACCCGATAGTTTGGCATGAACACCACTTTCAAACGGTTTTTAACCCGTTTGTCGTTGTTAATCTTATCGGCGATTTTATTGACCGCATAGATAATTTCTTTTGCTAGTTTATAGCCAGGTGCTGCTTTCGCTCCGAACAAGAACACCCGTGGAACCATATCGTAATTCGGATCTTGCAAAATTCGACGGTAAAGCGCCAAGATGTGCAGTAAGTTCAAATGCTGACGCTTGTATTCATGTAACCGTTTGATTTGCACATCAAATAATGCGTGTGGATCGATATCAACACCGGTCAGACGTTTTACTTCTAGCGCCAAATCCGCTTTATTTTGCTGTTTGATTGCCATGAAGGCATCTTGCATTTTCGGATCATCAGCGTGTGCTTTTAACTTCGCCAAATCAGTTAAACGTGTTGGCCATTCTTTACCGATAGTATTGTCTAATAGCTTCGACAATCTTGGATTACAAGCTTTTAACCAACGGCGCGGAGTTACGCCGTTAGTGATGTTGGTAAATTTATCCGGCCACAGTGCCACCATTTCAGGGAATAAATCAGACTTCACCAAGTCTGAGTGTACTTGTGCGACACCGTTGACGCGGAATGAACCAACGACCGATAAATGGCCCATCCGAACCATTGGTTCATGGCCTTCTTCAATGATCGATAATTTGCGTTTTTTCTCGACGTCGCCCGGCCACTTCACATCAACTTGTTCAACCAAGAAACGGCGGTTGATTTCATAAATAATTTCGATATGGCGTGGTAATACTTTTTCAAACAAACGCACCGGCCAACGCTCAAGTGCTTCAGGCAATAATGTGTGGTTGGTGTACGCGAACACATGCTGACAAATGTTCCAGGCTTCATCCCAACTCATTTCTGCACGGTCAACTAAAATCCGCATTAATTCAGGGATAGCGACTGCTGGATGCGTATCGTTGAGTTGGATAGCGACCTGTTGGCTGAATTTAGACCAGTCATCACCCTGCGCGCGTTTATAACGGCGAATGATGTCTTTTAACGAGCTTGAGCAGAAGAAATACTGCTGAATTAAGCGTAATTCTTTGCCCGCTTCAGTTTCGTCGTTTGGATATAAAACTTTAGAAATCGTTTCAGCTTCAATATTTTCCCGAGCAGCGTCAACATAACCGCCAGAGTTAAATACGTCCCAGTTGAAGAAGTCACTGGCACGGCTTTCCCATAACCGAAGCACGTTGACTGAGCTGCCGTTATAACCAACAACAGGAATATCCCAAGGTACAGCTTTGATGATGCGACCTGGGTGCCATACCTTTTTCATGTTGCCTTGTAAGTCATAAACAGTTTCTACGTAACCGTAAACTGAAATCTCTTGGGCAGATTCTGGGCGGCAAATTTCCCAAGGGTTGCCATATTCACGCCAGCTATCAGGGCGCTCAATTTGGAAACCATGTTGAAATTCTTGCTTAAAAAGCCCGTGTTCGTAATGAATGCCATAACCAATGGCTGGGTAATTTAAGGTCGCCATAGAATCGATAAAACAAGCAGCAAGGCGCCCTAAACCACCATTCCCAAGTGCCATGTCCTCTTCTTGCTCTTCCAAATCTGCGATATCCAGACCGAGTTCGCTGAGCGCTTGTTTGGCGATGTCATAGCAGCCTAAGTTATGCAAATTATTGCTAAACAAACGGCCCATTAAATACTCCAGGCTGAAGTAATGCACAGCTCTGGTGTTTTGTTGGTAATGCGTGCGCTGAGTAGTCCGTAAGCCATCGTACACATATTCATTGATAGCGGCACAAGTAGCACGCCACCAAGCTTGTGGACTGGCTTTGTTGACATCAGTGCCCAAAGTTCCATACAGGTGCCGAATGATTTTTTCTTTTAATTCTGCGGCTGTTGGCAATTTAGCGACTGCAACGCCTGTTTGCTGATTGGTAACCGATGTTTTGCTCATGTGTTTCTTCCAGTTTGCCTGATTTAAGCAGCCGCAAATGCGGCTGTGGCAGCGATGCTTCTGTCAACTTCGAAGACATGCCGTGACTAATCTTGTAGTAAAATTACAGAAACATCCGCACCACGTCAAGAAATCAGCGAAAAATGGCTTGTCCGTGTAATTGAATTACATACGAATGCATACACTTGACATTACTCTGTTATTTTCTGAAAGACAGCATCAACGAATGCTTTGGCATCTTGTTCCAATAACAACAGGTGCTTAGCATCGACAAAACTTTCTAAATAAATCTTGTAGCTATTTTCCGTGCCTGATGGCCGAGCTGCAAACCAACCGTTACGAGTGACAACTTTAACCCCACCAATATCTGCTTGATTTCCCGGTGCTTTTGTCATTACCGCCAGGATCGGATCCCCGGCCAACTCGGTTTGCGAAACGCTGCCAACATCTAACTGTTTTAATGCGGCTTTTTGTGCCAAAGAAGCGCTGGCATCTAAGCGTTTATAGATTGGCGCGCCAAATTCTTCGGTAAGTTCCACGTACAATGCGTATGGATCTTTACCAGTCTTAGCAAAAATTTCAGCAGCCAGCAGTCCTAAGATAAAACCATCTTTATCGGTCGACCAAACGGTGCCATCCAGGCGCAAGAAACTAGCGCCAGCGCTTTCCTCGCCACCAAAAACTAAGGTTCCCTGATGTAGGCCATCAACAAACCACTTAAAACCAACTGGGACTTCGTAGAGTTCGCGGTCGCGACCTGCAACGACACGGTCAATCAACGCGCTCGATACCAAAGTTTTGCCAATCTTTTTATCATTGGTCCATAAAGGGCGATTCGCTAATAAATAATTGATTGCAATGGCTAAATAGTGGTTTGGATTTAATAAACCACCAAGACGCGTGACAATGCCATGTCGATCGAAATCGGGGTCATTACCGATGCCTATATCAAAGGAGTCTTTTAGTTTAATAAGGTTTGCCATTGAGTACGGCGAGCTACAATCCATGCGGATTTTGCCGTCTTTATCAAGCGGCATAAAGGCAAAAGCAGGGTCAATGCGATCGTTGACTACGGTAATATCAAGTTGGTAAGTCTTTGCGATCTCTGGCCAAAATGCGATTCCAGAACCCCCTAATGGATCAACACCAATCTTGACCTTAGCATCTCGAATTGCTGGCATATCGATAACGTTAATCAAGTCTTTGACATAGGGCTGCACATAATCATGCGAGATTAAAAAGCTTGAGGTCAACGCTTGGCTATAGGGGATAGATTTTACCCCCACTAATTTTTCTGCAATGAGTTGGTTAGCACGCTTTTCGATCCAGCCAGTAGCATCACTATCGGCCGGTCCACCGTGCGGCGGATTATATTTAATACCACCATCTGACGGAGGATTATGTGAAGGCGTGATGATAAGTCCATCAGCAGAATCGGTGTTGTTTTTCCGGTTATAAGCCAATATCGCATGAGAAATCACAGGCGTTGGCGTATAGCCGCCCCCTGCTTGCACCATCAAGGTAATTTCATTAGCAGTCAGAACTTGCAAGGCTGTACGAAACGCGGGCTCTGATAGTGCGTGAGTGTCTTTACCGACAAACATCGGACCGACAATTCCTTGCGCTCGACGATATTCGGCAGTTGCTTGGCAAATTGCCATGATATGGCTTTCGTTAAAGGATACGTCAGTAGCGACGCCGCGATGGCCAGATGTGCCAAAACTGACCCGCTGCGCTGGGTTTGAAACGTCAGGCACCAAGTTATAGTAACTTGCACAAAGTGCAGGGATATTTTCCAAAAAACTTTGCGGCACAATTTGGCCTGCTAATGCATGGATCGACATTTCACATCCTTTTTAAATGAGTAACGAGTCTCTGATATTCCTACAAAAAGTCGCGGATTAGTTCAGCTTCTTCCGGGCTGTAGCCGAGTTTTAACGCGGCTTCTGTCAGCATCATCTTTTTACGTGTTGTATTGGAGTTGGTAATAACCCAGAACTCGCTATTTGGGATTTGCTTCGGATTTGTGCTGCTACCTGCTTCAAGCAAATCACTTTCATTTCGGCCAAAGTACACCCGATTACGACCTTTAATTTCAAGAACACTAGCAAAAGTTGCTTTGTGCGTTCGCGCAAGCGCAGACAAAATCACTAAAAAGCGGCCGACAACACTTAACTCAGCTTGAAGATCTTGTTTTGACAAGATATCAAAAACTTTTTGACTGGTTGATGAAGTTTCAATGACTTCCGCGTTAGGTTGCACAGCAGCAACTGCGCTTTCAGTCGCAACAGCGGGCGACGGTGTATTTAATAACAAACGACGCAAGATTTCCGAAGCGCTTTCGCCTATCCGTTGAGTTTGGCTAGCGATGTAATGGTACAAATCATCGTCAATTTCTATGTTTTTCATGTAGATGCCTTAAAACACTTCGAAGGAAGCTCCATTATATAAAGGCTTTAAGCCTAACGCTACCGCCCATTTTTTGGTATTCTGGCACGTAGCGTGCTGCGCTGATAGATGATTTAAGGAATTTCATGCATTTACATACAGATATTTCTGGACAAGGTGAACCCCTAGTTCTTATTCATGGCTTATTTGGCAGCTATGAAAATTTAGGCATGATTGCTCGGCAACTCGCGGACACCTTTCAAATTATCAACGTTGACTTGCGTAACCATGGTAAATCAGCCCATTTACCGACGATGACTTATCCAGAAATGGCAGTGGATGTTCTGGAAACACTGGATACCTTAGGCATCGACTCCGCTTTTATCCTCGGGCACTCCATGGGCGGTAAAGTCGCGATGCAGATTGCATTAGACGCTCCGCAACGGGTGAAAAAACTCATACTGGCTGATATTTCACCAGTAGCAACGGCTCCTCGGCATTTAACTATATTAAGTGCTTTAGCGGATTTACCCATTTTGACCTTAACGGACCGCCGTGAGGCCGAACCGATCCTCGCGCAATCGGTCGAGGAGCCCGCAGTTCGCCAATTTTTATTGAAAAATCTACTGAAAGTGGACGGCAAGTTACAATGGCGCTTTAATTTAGCGGCACTGACCGACAATTATTCGCAAATATTGGCAGCGCCAAACGGAACAGGACAATACCCTGGACCTGTACTTTTTATTAAGGGTGGCGATTCGGATTATATACAGTCGGCTCATCAGCCGATTATTTTAGCGATGTTTCCACAGGCGAAAGCCAAGATTATTCAAGGAACTGGACACTGGCTGCACGCAGAAAAACCTGCTGCGTTTGCGAAAATTGTTCGGGACTTTTTATTGAGCTAGCGCAGCAACTTTTCCTGCACTTTGTGCTATAGTGCGCGCGTTTTTTTGAAGGTCGACATTATGTTACATCAATATATGGCACAAATCGAAGCCTCAGCCTTATGGATCTGTCTGAGTATTCTGTTCTTTTTGATCGGGATGGCGATCCATGATGTATTGAAAAAAGGTGAAGTACCGTTATTTGGCCGTATTTTTGTCTGGATTGTGTTGTTTCTAGGCTGTGCGGGCTTTTTAGCTAAAGGTGTGATCCAGTTTATTTACGAATCAAAAGGGTTGGGTTAATGGCGAAGATTGCCACTGATCGGACAACAATCGATTTATTTGCTGCGGAGAAGCGTCCGGGACGGCCAAAAACCAATCCGTTGCCACGCGAAGAGCAACTAAAGCTGAATAAACGTAATCAGCTTAGACGTGACCGCAGTAAAGGATTAAAACGTATTGAATGCAAAGTGCCGGAAGACTTGTACTTGCAACTCGATGAAAAAGCACAAGCACTGCAAATTACTCGCAGTGCGTTAATAGAACAATTGTTATTAGCAGCGTTAGCTAGGTAGGAAGTCTGAATATGGCCACAGTAGGTATATTTTTTGGCAGCGATACCGGTAACACCGAACATATCGCAAAAATGATCCAAAAAGAAT
>JACCDZ011084279.1_pt1 | contig 28781 bp, 26 predicted proteins | sample 7449551 | NCBI WGS metagenome assembly JACCDZ01 (sample SAMN15323452, study PRJNA562643) | freshwater metagenome | isolation source: river surface water | place: USA:Blue River Watershed | collected 2017-08-18 | reverse complement strand
GGCCTGTTGGCCAGCTTTGCATAGTCCCTCTTCAATGTTTTTACAAAGCTCTCCGCCATGCCATTGCTTTGCGGACTGGTCACTGGTGTTGTGATTGGTTTGAGCCCCAGTAACTTTGCAAAGCTTCGTGTCTCTGCCGCCGTGTAGCAACTGCCGTTGTCTGTAAGCCACTCAATGGGCTTGGTAGGTGCGGCATTTGTGCCGAATCGTTTCTCAACAGCCTGCATCATCAAGTCACCCACCAATCCCGCATCTATGCCTTTGGTGGTCGCCACCCAGCTCATGACTTCTCTGTCGCAGCAGTCCAATGCAAACGCCACTCTGACGCGTTCACCGTTGTCACAAGACAGTTCCAACCCATCTGAACACCACCGCGTATTGCTTTGCTTGACGGCCACTTGGCCTTCGTGCTTTCTGGTGTCCAAGGGCTTTTGACCTTGCCTAAACAGCAACCAACCAGCATCTCGCATGACACGGTAAACGCGCTTGTGGTTGATGCCTACATGTCCGTCTAGCTTGAGCCTCGCCCATACCCTTCGGTAGCCGTAGGTAGCTCGCTTATGCACCACATCTGCAATCGCTTGTTTGACTTGTGTGTCGTCCGATCTAGGAGGAGATTGTCTGCGGTCCGCCCACTCAGACGGACGGCGTTTCTTTGCCAACACATGGCTGCGCGATACGCCAAGGGCACAACACACAGCCCTCACTGCTCGTCCCCGGGCAATACTGGCGAGCGCGCAATCCACTTTTTTGCTTTGGCAAAGTCCACTGCCTCCTTGAGAATCTCGTTCTCCAAAGTCTTTCGGCCCAAGGCGCCTTCGAGTTGTTTGATGCGTTTCATGGCTTCTTGCAGTTCAGAGGCCGGTACCACGGTTTCGTTGGCGCCAACGGCCACCAAAGAGCCTTCAAAGTAGGCCTTGCGCCATTGAAACAGTTGGGCCGCCGTCAAACCGTGTTCTCTGGCGACCAATGAAACAGAGCTGCCTGGTTCATTGGTTTGTTTGACGATGGCCAGTTTCTGTTCTGGCGTCCAGCGTCTTCGCCGCTGAACGCTGGTGAGCACCTCCACCCGTTCGGGTCTTGCTGAAGACATAGTCATATCCATAGTCGTATTCCTAGTTGTTAGTTTAAGGAATACCGATGGGACTGGGTTTTAGGGGGCTAACTCAAAACTACTTGTTTATTTGGTTTTTTGACAATTGCGAGCGTTTGTTTTAGGTTGTAATGTCTTCGCAGCCAAGCCTAGACTGCTTTTCAGCGGACTTGCTCACAGCAAAATAGAAAAATATTTCAATAGGTATTAATGAGATCGCCAATGGATAAGAGCGCATAACCAATAAATTGTTTTTAATTAAAGAAATAACTCACCAGCCTTTAAGGTCTGGTGGTGCCGCCATTTTCCAATGCTTGAAGGATTCGATCGCACGCTTTGCCGTCACCATATGGGTTGTGCGCACGGGACATCCGCTCGTACATTGCATCATTCGACAGCAAGGTCGACATTGCCGAGACTATTCGGTTTGCGCTCGAGCCAACTAGCTGCACAGTCCCCGCAATTACCGCTTCGGGTCGTTCGGTCACATCGCGCATTACCAGAACCGGTTTACCAAGGCTAGGCGCCTCCTCCTGGATACCACCGCTGTCGGTAAGCACCAAGTGGCAATGCTTTAGTAAATAGATGAAAGGTTCATAATCCAGAGGTTCGATTAAAGAAATGTTCCTTAGGCCACTAAGTAAGCGGAATACAGGTTCACGAACGCTTGGATTAAGGTGAACGGGGAAGACAAAATGCACATCTGAGTGTATGCGAGACAGTTCCGTTAACGCTCGGCAGATTTCGAGAAAGCCATCACCGAAATTTTCACGGCGGTGACCGGTAACGAGTACGAAACGCGTGTTAATCCAGTCGAAATCAAGCTGGGCGTTTAGTTCCGAGACGATATGAGCGCGACGCTCCACATTGCATTCGATTCGTTTAAGAGACAACAAAAGAGCATCAATTACTGTGTTACCCGTCACACTTATTAATTCCGAAGGTACGCCTTCTTTTAGAAGATTCTCGCGACTAGTCTGAGTTGGCGCGAAATGCCACTGCGCTACGATACCAACTACCTTTCGGTTAAACTCCTCAGGAAATGGTGCCGAGAGATTATGTGACCTTAGCCCCGCTTCCACATGCCCAACGGGTATGCCTGCATAGAAACTGGCCACAGATGTAGCCAAGGCCGTAGTTGTATCGCCGTGTACCAAAACTATATCTGGTTTACTGGCACTTAATATAGAGGGTAATTCAGTAAGAATAGCAGAGGTAAGACTGTTCAAATTTTGGTTAGGACGCATCAAGTCGAGGTCGTAATCTGGTAAGACTCCAAAGGTAACCAGTACCCGGTCCAACATTTGTCTATGCTGTGCGGTTACACACACAGTTGATTCGAAATATTCGCTGTTGTTCAGCGCGTGCACCAACGGGGCCATCTTGATAGCCTCAGGCCTAGTCCCGAAAACGGTGAGTACTTTCATAGATCTATGTTCGATTTTTGGGGCGCGCACTAGTATTCAGAGAGAACGGACTTAGGCTGGCTACAATAATATCCGTTGCTAATGCGATTTGAGTTTCCATCTGCTGGAACAGTTCATACACGCATCTAGCTTTAACTGCTAGCTGGGTGTCATGACACAGCGGACTGTCGGTTGACATGCCGTCCCTAACGAAACGCTTTAGGGTAGGATGGTTATAGTGTACAGGCACAATGCCAAAAGCGAGATAAGTAAATACTTTTGATGGTGCACAATATTTATTGTTGAGTAATTTGCGAATACCGTTAGCAAACGGGTAGCAGATCAACCCATATCCATAGCCTTGCTCAGCGATTTGCTGGAAAGGTCGTGGCTGAAGAAAGCTAAAAACCATTGCTGCTTTCTTATCATGGTATTTGGTTACGTAACAATCTATTTCGTCAGTATTGATCCTAAACTTGGTGCACATATGCGCTAAGGATGACTCGTTGTCTATCACGCCAGCATAAACCACGCGCTGCGATTTCGTAGTCGCCAATCCCTCTTCCACTTTATGGGCAAAGTTCGGCAGAACTACAGCAATCACATTGCGCATTTTAGGGAAATAGCGCCTTCGCAGCTTCAGTCGCAGGGGTTCGACATCAAGGAACAAATCGTAGCGATGCGCGGAGATACGGAACGCCTCTGTCAGTAGAGTTGTATTAAATTCAAACAGTTCGGGCTGATAAGTAAGCAGTCGAGCTCTGGGGAACAGTAGCCGAAGAAAAAATACAAAGGGTACTTGATAAGTTCCAAATGTAATGATTGCGTCAGGTGCTTTACGCGTCCTAATTGCCTCATAAACAGAAAAAACAAGGGGTAGCAGGTGTTTCAGCTTAGTGTTGTAGATACTTTGAAGCAACCTCGACCGCATTGCTTCGATGGGGTTATAGATCGTATGTGTGGCCGACAGGTGATCAAGCAGCTTCCAAAATGATGGATAGGCAAACTGGCGAGGATATGGCGATAAAACATGTATGTACATTTTAGAAATCTTAAGTAAACAGCGTCGGGTTGCGCATCAAAGATAACTAGATTCCAAGAAATGCTCGCCAATGTTGGCCAAATTCTCTGGCTCCTGCTCCCGGAATAAGCGACTGCAAGGGTTCCCCCAAACGGATTCGATCAATCAGAGGGCCGATTCTTTCAATGTCGCAAAGGATCGAATCTGGGAAGCCATAACCACGGTTAATGACATGGTCTTTGGTCAGGATCAAGCAGCCTGAAGCAGCAGCGTCTAGTATAACTCCGGAGGCACGCACTTCGTAGTTATCATCAAATTCGACCGCGATTACATGACAGCTTCGGTAAAGCGATTCGTATTCTTCCTTAGGAATGCCTTTGCGGACAAACTCGATGTCTAAATGACCGACATAGGCATCGACGGGGTCACCTTGGATAAACACACGAATTTCTCGGGTGCCAGTAATCTGTTGTAACCGAACAAGCATTTGTTGCGGATCTATGAACTTGCGAACTCCATTGCGCACTCCCGGAACCAACACCCTTAGCACCGAAATGTCAGCAAACTTTTCGCGCAAAAGCCGCTCACTTTCAGTCTTCTCAACGATACGCGATGGAAGTGCAGGTGGTTGAATGCCTATGGCATTTTTAAATATGCTCGAGACGGCGTCTGCGTATGTAGCAAAACGGAAACACTTCGATAAGACAGGCAACAAGCTTGTGTGTAAGCTTACCCGAGACTTAGGCATGAAGTGGTAAATCGCGTATGTCGTACGAAATAAACATAAGGGCGCCAACAAAACAAGCTGGTTAATTTTCGCCGAAAGGAAAACTACCTTGACATAATTAAATGATAGAGCACAACGAAGTGCACGCAGCACGCCGCCTATACCATCGCGCACACTGCACTTCAGATAATCGCACTTCACCTCGGGCAACGCATCGCGGATTGCCTCGAAGTCGTCGTTGTAAGAACCGTGCTCGCTGTACAGCAAGTCTACGAATAGAAACTTGTTATCACTCATTAAATTATTAAGCTGGCCTTAATCGGCTCGACGCTTCCTTTAAGGGGAACACCGGTTCGCCTAGACCTTCATCTTCTTTTGAATTCATCCATAGTAGATTACCAAATCCTGCAGCGAACTCAGCCTGCATGTCGGTCGACTTATTGTCCCCCATTACTGACAGAGCCATATCGATATCGAACTCATCTCGTGCTTGTAACTGCATCCCCGGACCAGGCTTACGCATTGGACTGTTCATGCAGTATTGACCCAAACCTAGCTGCGGATGATCTGGGTAGAAGTTTACGGCGTCAATTGCTGAACCACGTGCTGCAAACTGGGCTTTCATCCATTCCGTTAGAACCCGAAATTCGTCCTCACTAAAATAACCGCTGCCAATACCGGCCTTATTGGTCACCACTAGCAATAGGTAGTCAAATTCACGGGCTTTTCTGACCAACTCGAAAATCCCGTCAATGAATTCAAAGGACTCCAGCTTATATACATTAGCGTGATCGACATTAAGAACACCATCCCGATCGAAGAACAAGGAGCAGCGTATCATTTAAGCTCGGCAAGTAGGTGCTGCGCCCGCGCGTAATCGCTTGGCACCCCAATGTCGATAAATAAGCCGCTTGCCACATAAAGCGCAACCGCTGTACGCTTAACTAACGGGGCAAGGTAATCGATCTCCAGCGAGAACCGCGAACCAGGCTCGAAACTTGAAAACTGGTCAGACTGGAAGACATAACAACCGGCGTTTATTAGCCCCGGTCCCGCCTGGCCCTTCTCGGCAAAGCGAACCACATGTCCCAGGTCGGTCTCTAGGCGACCGTATCGTGCTGTGTCCTCCACCTCGCGTGCGACGATCACAGGCTCACGTCTGCGTTGCCATATGGCGTCGACAGCAAGTGCGTCCAGGTCGAGAAGGGTATCGCCGTTAAACACGAAGAAATGATCTTCGCGCACCAACCGAGCCGCCTGAGACACCGCGCCCCCAGTACCAAGAGGCTCCCTCTCCGATGAATAGTCGAGCTCCATGCCAGCAAAACAACTACCGAAATATCCAGATATCTTCTCCGCCATGAAACCGGTCGAAAGAATCACTCGAGAAAATCCTTGGGCCACAAGCGAGCGAAGCAGCAACTCGAGAAACGGCCGGCCTGCAACCGGCGCCATTGGCTTGGGCAAATCAGCTACAACCGTCCGCAACCGAGTGCCCATGCCGCCAGCTAGAACGATTGCCTCCATCAGGCTGAAGGGCCAAAAATGCCATTTTCAATTATCCCACACAAGGTGTGACCCAAGACTAGGTGGCCCTCCTGTATCTTGGGCGTGTCGGCCGAAGGCACCTCTAAGATGTGCTCGCATAGTTCCGTCATCGATCCTCCGCGGTTACCCGTAAACCCTACACATATTAGACCGCACTCGCGCGCTTCTCTGAGCGCCTGAAGAATATTGAGTGAATTGCCAGATGTTGAGTAGGCTATGAAGACATCACCTTTTTGACCGTGTGATTGAACTTGGCGTGAGAAAAGGCGATCGTAGCCGTAGTCGTTTCCAATCGCAGTCAGTATTGAGGTATCAGTAGTTAGCGCGATTGCAGAAAGACCAGGGCGGTCGAAGGCAAAACGGCTTACTAGTTCCCCTGCAATGTGCTGAGCGTCAGCTGCGCTGCCGCCATTGCCAGCAAGCAGGATTTTGCCCCCCATTTTTAAACTGTCTATGCATGCATGGGCGGCGTTTTCGAGACTGGTGATTAGCTTTTTATCTTCGAGCATCTTGGTGATGACCGAATGGGTTTCATAAAACTGCTTTTGGATATATGCGTTCATTGGTTCTCCATGCCTGTGCGCCCAAATCAGTGAAATGGCAATTGCTAACTTGCCCTTTAAAACATTGCAAGGTGCGGATAACTCCCATGCGCTTTTCCGATGGGACGAAGAAAAGCATAAAGCCGCCGCCCCCTGCGCCCGACACTTTACCCGCCAGCGCACCAGCGGAAATCGCAGCGTTGTAAATCTCGTCGATGTGAGGGTTGGATACCGTACATGCTGACCTTTTTTTGTTTTCCCAACCTTCGCGCATCGAATCGACCACGCCGTTGAAATCGCCTCGCAACAGGCACTCCTTCATCACCAGGGCTTCACGTTTGATGCAATGCATTGCCTCAAGTGCTTCGACCCCACCGAACTTAACATTCGCGCTCTGGTCAGCAATAATCTTAGCTGACTCGCGCGATACTCCAGTAAAGAAAAGAATCAGAGAGGCCTCCAACTCGCAGATGACCCAATTTTTCATCCGCAGCGGATTCACTATGGTGCGATCATCGGCATAGAACTCAATAAAATTGAAACCACCAAAAGCCGCTGAGTACTGGTCTTGACGACCGCCCTGCAGAGCACAATCGACCCGCTCTATTCGGTAAGCAAGTTGGGCCACTGCATAGTCGTCCAACCACAGATTGAGCATCTCGACAAACACGCGGATCATCGCAACCACCAATGTCGATGACGAGCCCAGACCAGAGCCAACCGGTGCATCACAGAAGGTAGTAAACTGAACCGAAAGAGGCTTGTCATCGTTATATTTTCGGACCATGTGGTTGTACACGGCTTTGTGCAAATTCAGTCGACCATCTAACGGATAATACGCGGCTACCGGTAGAACCTCTTCAATCTGTTGATCAGTTGCGGCAAAGCGCACCACGGGCTCAGTTAGATCCTTCAGTGAGGCATACGCATACCGATCGATTGATGCGTTCAACACGTAACCGCCGTAAATGTCGCAATATGGCGCAACATCGGTCCCTCCTCCTGCTAGGCCCAAACGCAGAGGCGCACGCGCATGCACACTCATTGGGCACCTCTCAGCTGAACGCGCCAATAATTCATCATGTCTTCGATTGTTTTTTCCAAAGGAATCTCCTGCTTCCATCCGGTGCACGCAATAAGCCGACTTGAGTCGCCAAAAATTACAGGTTCATCTGTCGGACGCAGCAAGGCAGTGTCAACTTCAACCTTCAGGGGAACACATGCTGCCCGTCGTACGAGTTCAACCACCTCATCGATAGCATAGACCCGAGCACCGCTAATATTGTAGGTTTCTCCAGCCTCGCCGTGCACGGCCAACAAGATCAGCGCCCGTACCAGATCCCGCACATCTGTGATCGCTCTTCGAGTTGAGAGGTTACCCACTCGCAAACAATGCGAGCGCCCCAGTTCAATTTCGACCGCTCTACGCGTGAAATCGCTAGCAACATCGCCGACCTTGCGAGGCCCAGTTGTATTGAAAATACGCGGTCGAAGCGTTCTGAGTTTGTCGCAGCGAAAATATTGATATGCAAGGAGGTCCTGCCCGACTTTGCTAACACCGTAAGGGCTGAGGGGTAAGAGTGGTGCATCCTCATTGATTGGCGTGCGCTCTGGAGTAAGACTAGCGCCGTACTCAGCACTGGAGCAGGCCACGACGATTTTCGGGTTGTAGGATGGATAACCCAGTCGCACCAACTTGACTGCTTCGCAAATGTTAACAGTACCGACTAGATTGATATCAAGCGTATCGGCAGGGCGCAACCAAGAGGCCGCCGGATAGCTCTGCGCCGCTAAATGGTGAATCACATCCGGACGATAATGCTCAACTAAACGGTATACATGCAGCGCATCGCGCACATCGCACTCGACTAGCTCAGCACGATCGCCGAGTTCAGTCAAGGGAACGGTCGAGTTGTAATACAGTCCAACCGGGCGAATTCCTACCGTACAAAAATAATCGGTTAAATGCGATCCGATCAGACCACCAATACCCGTAATCATTACATTCATAATGAGCTCCAGTGATTAAAAATTATGCTTCACATATACGAACTACAAAGATTTGAAGAAGTGACAAAGTCATATTTAAAAAATGTACCGAGAAAACACCAGAGTAATATTTTCTTTTATATAAAATTTTCAATGAGATAAAATTAAAAATTACAACACGAAAAATTGCCGAATTTATTTTCTGGAGTTGCCACCAGCAAAATAGACGCCCATAAGATAGGAATATATTACTGAAAACTCTGGGGATAAATATAACTGAAAAAGCAAGGCCACTCCGATTGCCAAACCCAAAATGATTGATTTAAACCTTGAAGCCAACCTTTCTTTAACAAGTACATAACCTTGCCACGCATAAATTGAAACAATCAATAAATAGATAAACAATCCTAAGATACCCGTTGTATAAAGGAGCTTGTTATAAAATCCATGGACATTTATAATTATTCCACTTTTGAACTCTTCTGCAGAATAGTCGAAGCTGGTCAAGTTTCCACCAAGACCAGCTACAGACATAGTCGTTATTCCAATACCATTGAGTCCAAAAATTAATGAGTGAGGGTATGTTATCATTGACGACATGATTATCTTTAACTCGGTCACTCTAGTACCAATAGAGCCAGCATCCGACGAAGATAACTCTACTCCGAGCAATGTTGAAATATTATCAAAGTCCAATATAGACGCAAGTTCTGCGAGTTTAACAAGGATAAGTTCATTTGAGTATAATAACATTGAAAATACGGCTATCGGCAAAAAGACTATAACCATACGAGGCAAAATGATCGCAACTATCAAGAGATGGATTAAATCACCTTTTCCAATTGGAATAAGATTTACTACAGCCATTAAGAAGTCTATTAACCCCATTTTTTTTCTGAGCAGGATTGATGAAATCGCATACAAACTGCTCACCATCGGTCGCTGTCCAAATGTCAAATAATCGGTATAACCAAGCAAATTAGTAATCATGTAAAAAATAATTCGCATCCCAATAGCATAGATGCTTACGCGTAATACGATGTAAATTAGTTCCGTATCATTGAATATATTTTTTCCATTAATCAAACTTGATAGAAGAACAAACAATACTATAAGCATAGACCATGCAGAAAGAGTGGTGCCGATTAAAATTAAATTCGATCCTTCCGCGATTATTATCAGAGCCGCAAGCATTACAAAACCTATGTAGGTACCATTTTTTTTATTTACCAGTGTAATATGCAAAGCCAAGTAGATAAAAAAGAATTTTGTCAGTGGGGTATTAATTAAACCGCTTCCAAATGTCTCTGAAGACCATGTGGAACTAGAAAACGGACCAAGATCCATTGACACCAAAGAAAATATTAGTAAAAGTGCAAATATAAAATAAAAAAATTTCGAATCAGGATTAAATATCAACATCCCAAATGCTGCGAGAAGTATACAAGCACCAATGACTATAGAAAGCACATAATTAGTATGTATAACACCAATCGCAAACGCAGCAAAACCAAACAATGTCGCATGCCAAGATAACAGTATTCGCATGTATTTGCGCTCGGTTAAAATTAAACAACAAATTTAGAATAGCCGAAAATACGACGATGTAAAGTGCAATCGCAACTCAAAATTTAGAGCGATTAAAAAAATTAATCATTTTTTAAGAGCAGAATACTTCCAGCGAAGTAGTATCTTCTTGGCGTATTAATAAAATATTTTGCTACAGCATCCTTAACACCGCAAGGGTGACGATAATCATGTAGCCCCACCCATCCACCTTTCTTGACAAAAGGGAACCAGTTGCTCAAATCGGCATAACAACCTTCATATGAGTGATCGCCATCGATCCATAAAAAATCAATAGGTGTATCCCAACTTTTAACGACTACATCACTACGCCCACGCAACGCCACAAAGCGGTTGGCATATGCCTGCATATTTTTATTGAAAAGCTCATATGTATCCCGTTTTCCTTCACTCATTGCATCATTTTCCCAAGTATCAATGCAATATAGTTTTGAGTCTGCATTAAGGTTTTTACAAATAAGGGAGGAAGAGAGACCCAAATAGGATCCGATTTCTAAAACTACTGAATCAGATGATAGCCGAGATGTCCGATCTGCCAATGCAATGCATTCGACCAAAGTTAGGTGGCCAGGCAAGTCAGTAACACCCCTATTATTTCCAAATAAACCAGCAAGCTTTGCTTTAATATATGGAATATTAAATTTTGTTGAAATTAGAGTTTCTTTTATCATTAAAGTTCTTTCAGAATGAATTTAAATATTGTGCTAGGCTTATTGTTTTGCTCTTATTACTTCAATTAAAAATTTCACACCAATACGATTGAGATAGCCCGAAAAAAATATCATGGCTATTATAATCATAGAAGCAAACAAGGTGCTTAAAGATTGCAAACTCCACAAATAAACCGAATAAAATATTACCACAGGAGGTATAAAATATTTTATTAAACAATTAACATTAAAGAAAAATTCAGTCATGCGATTTCCTAACATTAAGATTACACTCAAAAAAAGAACATACAAACCTATAACACTAATAAATGAAAGAATGAATAAGTCAATTTTCGGGATTAAGTACATAATTGTAAATTTAAAGAATAAAATTATACCGCCTAATATTATAGCGCCAGTGTTTTTTCTTTCGAATGAAATCAAACGTGATACTAAACTATAACCAATAGTGGGAAAAAACCCCATCATCAACCAGAATAGTGAATTCGATGATTCCACCCAGGGGCTATCAGATCCAAATATGATTGAAAATACATGACGAGCGAAAACTGCAACACCAACTAATAATATTACAGCCAAAAAAGCAAATGAATCAAATATAGCGCGCAACTCATTTTCAAGTCGTCTATCAGTTTTAATATTTTCTTGCCAAAGATTTAGAAGACGCGGCGCATACGCCTTACCAAACTGGCTCCAAAATAAGTCAGCAATCAGAAAAAAAAGGAGTAAAGTAATGCTGTAAATACCTGCTGATTTCGCACTAACTTTCGATGTTGCAACAATGAGATCACCTCTGAAATACATCAAAAAAATGAATGCACTCAAGGTCAATGGGAATCCGACATATAGGTACTTCTTAGAAATGATTGAAAACTTACGCTTCGAAATTATAACATATGACCAACGGCGACTTGTATTTAACTTCACATAAGTTAAACTACCAAATGTACCTATTAAATAACACGCAATGATAGAAGAAATGTTATTAGTTAATTTAGTAACCAAGAAAGCAGTAATAACAAATAAAAAGCTGCTGATTAGTGATGAAACTGCCTCAATTCTAAAATCTTGACGAGCAGCCAATATTCCCAAGGAAGATGTTGCTGTGGACATAAGAAATATATTCATTGAAACCAAAAGCAGTGGCAAGTAGAAATCAGAAAATTGGAAAATCATAAAAATAAAATATCCAACTGCTGCAAGCACACCTAAAATTATACGCAATACTAAAACTACAGTTAAATGACAGCATATTATTTTATTGGCTATATTAACTCTCGATAACAACTGCTGATTCACCTGAGAAATGCTGCAATCCGCTAGCGTTGTCCAAACAACAGCCTGCGTTATAAATAGCATTAACATACCGTAGTCATCAGGACTATTTGTAAAGAAGCGTGCTATGTAAAGTTGCCAAGCAGTTGTGACTACCTTACCTATCATAAAGCTCATTGTTAAAAGCGCAGTGTTACGAATTAGAGTACTCAATTTGTTTCAAATTAAATTTTCGAAAAAAAGGTCTAAAGAATAATAATAACAATATATAAATTTCTTGAAGTGATTCAAATTGGGCGCTAGCTCCGTCAAAAGTTTTATTTAAACCTATCTTTGAAATTGCTAAGTATTGATCTCAATTTAATATCGAACCTCAAAACCAGAGCAGATAAGAAACCATAGTACTCACGCACAAACTCAATGCTATCCCTATCATATATATCCCGAATTGATTTCTTTTTTTGATCTGCTGTTACGCCTGAGTAATGCAATACTTCAGCACTATTACAAAAACCAACATGATAGTTAAACTTTCTAACCTTATCACAGATGTAATCTTCTGTGTAATACAACCGCATTCGCGAATCATAACGCAAGCCTTCCGAAATGAGTCCGCCTCTTATATAGATGAATGAATCTTGTACCACATCTACAATATAACCTGAATTTGCTTCAGCTTCAGTATTTGAGTATTTACTTAGACATAGATTCTTTATGATAGGAATTCCCGAGATTAATCCGTGTAATGCGTGAATTTCAATCCGCGATGGAAATCTCTTAACTACATCTTGGAGATTCCCGTTCATTAATCTTGATTTACAACCTATTATTCCTAATCGATCATCCAACTCAGCCATTCCAATCACTTCTATGAATGCGTTGTAGTTTGGAATAACATCCGAATTCATAAAAAATACATGATCGGCTTTCGAGAGGGAAAAACAATAATTTGCCCCACCTGTAAAATAACAATTCACCGGTATTTCACAATAAGTAGCAAAATCAAATGCCCCCACCACTTCTTCCGTATTATCCGTTGAACCATTATCGACAATATATATATCTATTGGTAAATCCAATATCGTAGATTTACTGATGTGAGTCAGCAACTCGCCAATTAACTCTGCGTTATTAAATGCCAGGACAAACAATTCAAGTCTTTTCATTTAGATTTCTTCCTGCAAGAAAAGGCCAGCTGTGAATAACCCACGTCTCTTCCAAACAAAAACTTGACAATTTCAATGATCAACATTTTTATTAATTTAAATCTCCCATTTGGATAAATATTGTTTATAGGTACTACAGATATATCAATGAAACCAGCTTCTTTTAGTGTTCGTTGAAGACTTACCATGGTGAAATATCGCAGATGTGTATAGTCAAGAATTCCAGACTCCGTGTATTTCCAGTCTTTTCTAATTATTAAATTGTATATACTTTCGAATGAACGAATGTTAGGAATAGATCCGATAAAATGCGTGCCCTCTATTAATTTGGCGTTTACAATTCGAAGAAATTGATTATGGTCTACTGTATGCTCAATTACATCGTTGGCGATGATTAGTTCAAAATAATTATCAATTAATTTACACTCTGTATCTTCGATAGTGCCCACAAGAATAGTGTCGCAGATAGATCGTGCTATCTCAGCAGAATTAATATTTGGTTCAACACCTACATATTCAACATCTTTTGGAAGATTCTTACGAAAAGCACCCTCTCCACAACCAATTTCTAAAACTCTTTTCACATAAGCAGGAATCAAAAAATCAAGTTCACCTCTTGAGTTTTGATAATATAAGTTATTTTTATTTATCATACACACATCCCCAGTTAATAATTGATAACAAATTAAAATTTCTCGTTAATATAATCAATTAATCATTACTCAGATCCTACAAATCTTGCATCCCTGCGTTAGATCATTTTCTGAAAATCTGATATCAAAATTTCACAAAGCATCTAATTTAAAGTATTAATTCCTACACCCCTTAACTGGTAAACATAATTGATTTTAAAAGTATTAAGACTTTCTAAAAAGATTTTATCATTTAGAGTTTATTATATTTGCTATGAATTCAATATCGTCACTCTCAAGTCCGCAATGCAAGGGAAGTGTTATAAATGAATTTGCCTCATGTTCTATATATGGACAATTTAACCCTCCTTTTTTAAATAACGGTTGTACCGAGAGTGGTGTGTAGTGAGAGCCAGTAGCAATGCCAGAAGATTTAAGTTTCTGCATTAAATCAGATCTATTAATAGCTCTTACACCAAATATTTGATATTCATACTCTTTGGGCTGATACGGTAGCAGGGGCCTCAATTCACTGGTAAAATTAATGGCCTCCATGTATTTGGCAATAATATTGCCACGTTTCTCATTCATGCTGTCAAGCTTTGCCAATTGAACTAGCCCAATTGACGCCGCCAAATCATTCATATTATATTTATAACCTAGTAAATTAATCTCGTAATACCAGTGAAGTACATCTAAATCTTGACTTGTATAACTCTGCGCCGTTCTCCAATTATCTTTATCAATACCTACCCATCGCATTGCACGCACATCCTTTAGCAAATCAGCGTCGTTTGCGCAGATCATTCCGCCATCACCAGTTGTCATAAGCTTTTTCTCTTCAAAAGAGTAGCACCCAATATCACCCCAGAGACCAAGACGTTTGCCTTTGTAAAAGGCGCCTGTTGTGTGCGCACAATCCTCAACAATTTTCAAGTTTCGGCTCCTAGCCCAAGGCACAAGCCTTTCCATTTCAACGGGATGACCTGCATAGTGAACTGGTATGACTGCAACGCAGTCTGCAGTCCATTTCCGCTCAAGATCGTCAAGATCCATTCCCAGAGTTATGGGGTTACTATCAACAAATATCGGCTCTAAATTGTTATACAGTACGGCGGAAGCTGTTGCTGAGAATGTTAGCGATGGAACCAAAACCTTTTTCCCGGGAGGAAATCTAAATACCGCAAGAGCAAGATGCAACGCCGCTGTAGCTGAGTTGAGTCCTATAGCCTCAGCACATCCGAGTCGAAGTTCCCAAGCCTCCTCGAACTCAGATACCTTGTATCCTAAACCGACCCAAGAGCGTTCGAAGCACCCTGCTACAGCCTCTAATTCCTCTTTCCCCAAGTCTGGCTTAAATAATCTGATATTCTTGTTCAATTTTAACTCCTTTAAAGAAGATTCCACTGAGAATCTTTAATTGAAATATTCGAAACTGACAATGGCCACTCTACACCAATTTTAGGATCGTTATACCGAACCCCAAACTCTGAAGACGGATCATAAAAAGATGTAACCAAATACTCAACTGAAGCATCATCTGAAAGTGTTTGATAACCATGCGCAAATCCTTTTGGAATGTAAAGCATTTTAAAATTAGATTCCGAAAGCTCCAGTCCAAACCAATTTAAATAAGTTGAGGAATTCTTTCTCAAATCTACGGCAACATCAAAAATTGCCCCTGTCAAACATCGAACAATTTTGACCTCGTCGTTAGGAAACTTTTGGGAATGAAGCCCTCGGAGAGTTCCTCTAAATTTATTTCGACTCAAATTCTGTTGAACAATTTGTCCGTTAAGGTTATTTTCTTCAAATGTTTTCTTGCAAAAAATTCTTGTAAAATCACCGCGATTATCTGCTTTCATATCCAATTCGATTATTTTTAAATCATTAATTTGTGTATTTAAAAATTTCATTTTATTACTCCTTCCACACTTTTACCCAACATCCATTCAATCAGTTTAGGTAGATTAACCTCATCATTAAATTCACTCTGAATAAATGAAGATGCACTTAGGCCCAATTTCTCTCTTAATTGTTCATCTTCTATGAGAATCTTTAATTTATTAATAAATGATTCTAAATTTCCATTATCAACGGTCACCCCTCGATCAGAGGACACAAGATATTTACATTGACCAATATCGAATGTAAGAACTGCGCATTTAAAGTACATTGCTTCGATAAAACGATTTGGCAAACCCTCGTTTCTTGAGGTATTCACAAAAATTGCGGCTTTATGATAAATTTCATATAATTCATTCCCTTTGCAAAAGGGAATCCATGAAACTTTATCACCAACACCATAATCTTTTATGGTGTTACAAGCTTTAATATATGATTGATCATTGTATACCTCTCCGACTAGCAATATTCTCCATTCCGGATACAAATGTGATACTCGACAAAATGCTTCAATGGCAAGATCAATTCCTTTTTCATGATTTAGGCGACCTGTCATTAATATATATTTTTCTTTATTATTTTTTAGCTCAAAAATTCTTCTCGAGTAACTAAGATTTGTAATATCAGCACCATTTGAATAGATGATGTGTCTCTTCTGATAAACGCAATTCTTATTCCAATTATCAAAAACTTCTGGCGTTTCAGAAATTATTCCATCGGCGCTATTTGCAGGGAATATATGGAATAACCACCGAGAAAGTCTGTTTATTATACTTTTTTCCCCGATGAGAATTCGACTATCATTTTTTATTATAACACGAAAGCCGAAAACTCTTTTAAGTAATACAAGCCATATGTTCTCACGATAACCTGCATATGTCCAAACTGTCACTAGTTCTTCATTTTCATTTTCATTTTTTACCATCAAGACAATATTTAGGATTTGCTTTAAATGGCCAATTAAATTAGTCCATCTGTAGACCTTTCTTCTGGTGTTTAATTTAAACTTTGGAAATTCGCTTCGAAAGTGCTCTTCATGATCAGTAGGGCCACAGAAAATAGTTGCTTTATAATTACTTAATTCTAAATAGCGTAGAATTTTTCCAATATTTTTAGTTTCGTATGTAGGCAACCATGTTGGCAAAATGAAAATAAATAGATTATTTTTTTCTGATAAAATATTCGATTTATCGCTCTTCATCGAATTAGACGCCTAATTTCTTCATGTATTCATTGATCTGTCTTATAGTGACCTCTGTTATATTCGTCTCTTTGGCCCACGCTTTATACCAATCTACCGTTAATCCAAGGGCCTCTATAATTCTGTATTGTGGTCTCCATCCTAATTTATTCTTTGCTTTTGTGATACACAATTTTAAAGTTTCAGCTTCATGCAGGCTGGATTCTTTAAAGTCATAGTCGAATGATTTGCCGGAACCCCAAAGTGTGTGAATTGCTTGTGATATCCAGGCGACATTTTTGGAATCATCTTCTTCTGGGCCAAAATTCCATGCCCCTTCCCAGCAAGAACCCTGTTCGTATAAACTTTCTGCGAGCATTAAATAACCTGATAACGGCTCTAACACATGCTGCCATGGTCTTATCGATTTTGGATTTCTCAAAATAAGTGGTTGATTATTTTGCAACGCGAAAATCGTGTCTGGAATCAGTCGGTCCGTAGCCCAATCTCCGCCACCAATTACATTTCCAGCTCTTGCTGTAGCAATAAGTATGCCCTCTTTTGACAAAAAGGAATTTTTGTAAGATTCTGTTATGAGTTCAGAACAAGACTTGCTACAACTGTATGGATCATGGCCACCCAATTCTTCATTCTCGCGATAAGCCCATAACCATTCGTTATTTTTATACACTTTATCTGTAGTCACATTCAAAATTACTTTTACAGATCCTGTATGACGGGCAATTTCCATTACATTCAATGTACCTAGTATATTGGTCTCAAATGTTTCTACTGGACTTATGTAAGATTCTCTTACCAAAGGTTGGGCAGCTAAATGAAATATAATGTCTGGCTTTATTTTTTTTATTATTTTCTTTAGCTCTTCCTTATTTCGTATATCGCATATGTTATGACTCATATGAAAATCGACCTTAGCCTCTTTAAACAACGAGTGAGTGGTTGTCGGCTCTAGGCCTATTCCGAAAGTAAGCGCCCCCATATTACTGAGCCATAACGAAAGCCAGCCTCCTTTAAACCCGGTATGACCCGTCACTAAGACACGTTTATTTTTCCAGAAGTTTGTATTAATGGATGTCATCTTCAACCCCATGTTTTCCAAGGCGCACTATTTTTTTGCCACAATTCTTCTAAATAGTGCTTATCACGCAAAGTATCCATTGGCTGCCAAAAGCCTTTATGTTCATATGCCATTAATTGATTTTGTTCTGCAAGTTTAATTAGTGGCTCCTGCTCCCAATCTGTTGAGTCGCCCTCAATTAGCTTTAAAACCTCTGTTGATAGAACAAAGAATCCCCCATTAATCATTGCACCGTCACCCTTTGGCTTCTCTCTAAAACTTTCTACTTTGCCATTGTTTAAATCTACTGCACCAAACCGCCCAGGAGGGTATGTCGCGGTAAGTGTTGCTAGCTTGCCGTGTTTTTTATGAAATTCAATAACTGAACTAATATCTACATTACCAACTCCATCGCCATATGTGAAGCAAAACATCTCATCGTCTTGTATATATTCCTCTACACGCTTTAAGCGCCCCCCCGTCATCGAATTATCACCAGTGTCAACAAGAGTTATTCTCCAAGGCTCCGCCCGTTTTTTATGTATCGTTGTTTTGTTTGAACTCAAGTCAAATGACACATCTGATGTATGCAAAAAATAATTATAAAAGTATTCTTTTATAATATAACCTTTATATCCGCAACAAATAATAAAATCATTTATTCCATGACTCGAGTAGATCTTCATTATGTGCCAAAGTATTGGCTTGCCGCCAATTTCAACCATCGGCTTGGGCCGAACTGTTGTTTCTTCGCTTAGTCTAGTACCTAGTCCACCGGCAAGAATTACTGCCTTCATAATTTTCCTTTATTACATTTTATGATATTGTTTATACCAATATATCCACTTCTCAATTCCATCTGTTAGTTTGGTTTTGGGCGAAAAACCTAAGTCATTATTTAGTGAATTGACATCTGCATAGGTTGCAATCACATCGCCAGGTTGCATTGGTAGAAAATTCTTTTTCGCCTTTTTTCCTAATGCATCTTCTATAGTTTTAATGAAAATAGTTAACTCTACGGGATCGTGACTTCCAATATTGTATACTTTATAGGGCGCGTAACTACTTCCTGGATCAGGGTTGTCGGTGGAAAAGTTTGGATTACTCGTAGGAATTTGATCAAGCACCCTTACAGTACCTTCGGCAATGTCTTCCACAAAAGTAAAGTCTCGCTTCATCTTCCCTTGGTTAAATACATCAATACTACGCCCGTTAATGATAGCGCTCGTAAAAAGCCATGGCGACATATCGGGACGCCCCCATGGGCCGTACACTGTGAAATATCGCAAGCTCGTTGTTGGTAAACCATAAAGGTGGCTGTAAGTGTGGGCCATTAGTTCGTTGGCCTTTTTGGTAGCTGCGTAAAGTGAAACTGGATGATCAACATTGTCGTGAACCGAGAATGGCATTTTGGTGTTGGCTCCATATACACTACTAGAACTTGCATAGACCAAATGCTTAACTTCGTTGTTGCGACAGCCTTCTAATATATTGCCAAATCCAACTAGGTTTGTTTGTATATACACGGAGGGGTTTTTCAAGGAATAACGCACGCCTGCTTGTGCTGCAAGATTTATAACATGGCTAGGCTTTTCAACTGTGAATAGATTGTCCACTGTTTTTCTGTCCGCAATGTCACCCTTCACGAATTTGAAGTTACGATATCTCTTCAGGCGATCCAAGCGTGCTAATTTCAGTTGCGAGTCGTAATAGTCATTGAGATTATCTATTCCGATAACTGTCTCGCCTCGAGACAGTAGGATTTGAGCGACATGCATGCCTATAAAACCCGCACAGCCAGTAAGTAAAATTTTCAATTAATCGCTCCCAAATAAATCTCGGGTGTATACTTTATTTAACACATCTGATAAGGCATCCGTCCTTCTATTGGCAATAATGAGGTTTGCTTCAAGCTTAAAGGTTTTTATGTCATTGACGACGCGTGAGTTATAGAAATGCGTTTCATTCAACGATGGCTCATAGACAATCACCTCAATACCCTTTGCCTTAATTCGCTTCATGATGCCTTGAATACTTGAGGCCCTAAAGTTATCAGAACCTGACTTCATGATCAGCCGATAAATACCCACAACTTTTGGCTTATGACGCATAATTTCATTAGCCACAAATTCTTTACGTGTTGTGTTAGACTCTACGATTGCGTGGATTAGATTCTGCGGAACCTCCCTATAGTTAGCCAATAATTGCTTAGTATCTTTAGGAAGGCAATATCCGCCGTAGCCAAAGCTAGGGTTATTGTAGTGATTGCCGATACGAGGATCGAGGCAAACACCGTCTATGATCTGGCGAGTATCGAGTCCGTGCATAGCCGCATAAGTGTCGAGCTCGTTGAAGTATGCCACCCTCATCGCCAAGTATGTATTGGCGAAGAGCTTGATTGCCTCAGCCTCAGTACTATCGGTGAATAGCGTGGGAATGTCTTTTTTTATGGCGCCTTGTTTTAGCATGCCGGCAAATACTTCGGCACGTTCTGATTTTTCTCCAACGATAATTCGGCTAGGATTAAGATTATCATAAAGGGCCTTACCCTCTCGTAGGAATTCGGGACTAAAGATCAGGTTGACACAACCAAGCGCATATTTGATCTTAGCGGTGTAGCCCACTGGAACCGTTGATTTAATTACCATCACTGCTTTTGGATTGATAGATACTACGTCTTTTATGACAGCCTCAATTGATTTGGTGTTGAAGTAGTTGGTGTCAGGGTCGTAGTCCGTAGGGGTAGCTATTACTACGAAGCTTGCACCAGAATAGGCCTCTACTTTGTCGAGGGTAGCACGGAAGTTAAGGTGCTTGCGGGTCAAGTAATCTTCTATCTCTTTGTCTTCAATCGGAGATATTTTTTGGTTCAGCAGCGCGACTTTTTCAGGGACTATGTCAATGCAAACAACTTCATTATGTTGCGCTAGTAAAATGCCATTTGATAGACCTACATAGCCCGTACCAGCGACAGCAACTTTCATATACCGCCAATTCCCAAGCTGTCTTTTCCATTATAAGAAATTTCATTCTTTAATATCTCTATTTCTACTCTCAGAGCCTCGTACTCATCCAGTTTTCTTTTGAAAAAACTATGTGCGATGTTTATTTTTTCTGTCAGTCCGCTTGGGGTCAGTATATAAACATAACCGAATTTATTTTTGGATTTCGCAAAATTTTTCATCTTAACAAAACCCTTTTTCATAAGCGCCTTGAGGCAGTAATTCAAGGTGCCGACACTTACACCAAGCCTCTCGGCAAGTTCTCGCTGGGTAATGTCTGGGTTGTCTTCTAATATACGCATCACACGGAAATATGTGTCTTCTTGCAACTTGGCTTGACGACTAGGCATACGATTTTTTGGAGTTGTAATTAAAGGTGTTGATTTCATATGTTCTAGACACGCTACCGCCGAGCCGCATCACATTCAGTTATCGCGCTTAGTAGTAAATCAAGTTTTCATTCAATCTTGAACATTGTAGTTCATTAGCTTGCGAGTTCTTCCACAATTATCTGCTTAGATCTTTTGATACTCATGCCCAGGTCCGAACAGGGTAAGGTTAGGTCGAAGATCAGACCCACAAAGCACTCCCTGTCTTTGCCATTGCTGACGCTGTTTTTTCAAATCAGACGCAGCACTTATTCGAGGAGACTGCGCTTCAGATTTTCAGGCATATTGAACTTGCCAAGTGCATCATTGACTACGAACGCAACGAAGCGTTCTTGATTTCAATAAGAGAAGTTGACCCAAATGCTGAACTCAAGGAATGGGCACTTGATCCCCATCGATTCACACTCTACGCCCTGGTGCTGCAGCACGAAAACTAATAGCTTGTGCCGATTACTTTCACTACGCCCAACAAGAATCCCAAAGGCGAAGAGCGAACCGATGAGAAAAATTCATCGAAGAGTTTTTGAAGCTGCAGGATAAGGGCTTGCTGGGCAAATCTAAAACCGAACAGGCCAAGTTAACCAACAGCTTGCGCTACCAAAAAAGAGCCATCAACCAATTGGTCAAGGGGTGTGGGCTTTCGCGAGTGGTCAAGTCTTGTGATTTTTACAGAACGAACCCAAATTACCGCTCCAAATGGAGCCGCGGCCCGCTAAATCTTCGCATCAGCTGGATTTCAAGAGCCAAACGGCCTTGAGTTTTGCTATCTGACCGCTTGTTTCCGGGTTCTCAGAAGCCTTGCGCATGGCGCGCCTGACAAACGCTACCAAGACACCCAAGAACAACCCAGCAAAAGCAGATACCAACACAATGATGGCTCGCTTGGGCTTAGATTTGCGCTCAGGCGGCAGGGCAACATCAACTTGTTGGATCAGCGGCCCCTCTTTTGCCTCGTCAACCCTAGCCGATTCATACTGAGCCACCAACACACCCATCATGGCCTCGCGGGCCTTGATGTCGCGGTAAGACTTCACAGCCAACTGCTGGAGAGGCGACGACTTTTCGTCAGCCCCACTTCCTTGCTCGAGTTTTTTCAATTGTGATCGCAGTGCCGCAAGCTCACCACCCAAGCGCTGAACATCGGGGTTTTGTGGGGTAGCAAAGCTGCCCATGGCTGAGAGCTGAACTTCTTTGGCAGCAATTTGGGCGCGCATTTCAGCCCCTGCTCTGACAGAGGTTTCCGCAATGACAGCAGTTACTTGCATGCCGGACTTTTCCTTGGCAGATCGGAAATTTGCCTCAGCCTCTGCCAACTCGTTTTGTGTTTTTGTAATCGCCTGTTCGTAAAACACCCGGCGCTGCTGAGCATCCGTCACAGCCAAACGGCTCATGAGGTTGCGCAATTCTTCCACTTGGGTATTGGCAAGCTTTGCAGCAAACTCAGGGTCTTTGTCGTCAGCCTCAATCGTGATGAGGCCTGACTTTTTGTCTGAAGCGATTTTGACCATTCCCTTCAAGTGGTCCCGTGTCTCGAAAAGGGTTTTTTTCTCATAGCGTTCTTGGAGCCTGAGCTTGTCGATAACTGCATTTTGCAAGCTTTCTCCCTGCATAAAGGCGATGTACATCTCATCGGGGCTTTTGATGCCCGCAGCACCTCCTGCCAAGCCAGCCAGCGCGCCCAAACTCGCCAGGGCAGAAGCAGCACCGCTTTGCTGCTGCTGAGGCGGCATCATGACGGTTTTGGCGGTGAAAATGGGCGTCATCAGCAAACTCACCACAATGGCCAAGGTAGTGGTGATTGCAGGTATTGCGAAAATCGTTTTCTTTTCTTCACCTAGGGCAATGGCCAAGTCAAGAAGGCTGATTTCGTCTTCTTCAACTGAATCAACAGAGGTGTTTGTGGTTTGCTCAGACATAGGTAGCCTTAGTAACCCAAAGCCTTGAGGCCCGCGGCGCCAAGTCCCAGTTGATAGAAGATTTGCGTGATGTCTTTGGCGTTACGCACCACAGCGCTCCATACAGCTTCGCGGTCTAGCTTGTCAGGCATGACGATAGAGTCACCCGGCATGACCTTCATGCCGTTGATAGAACCAAGCCAACTGCCGTTGCTTGTAAGGGCCGAGCCATCTGCCCGCACCAAAATGACTGAGTCGCGGTCCGCACCCGAGCCCACGCCTGCGAGCTTGAGATAGTCGTTGACTGTTTGATCTTTTTTGTAGATCAAAGCGGATTCGGTGTTGACAGCGCCATACACATAGACAAAGTCTGGCCGTGTTGGAATGATGAAGCGGTCACCATTTTGCAAACGCAAGTCTGGTATTTTAGTTAAGAAGTTGGCCGTGTCAGGCTCTAAGCCCAAGGCAATGCGGCCTTCAGGCTTTAAGGACCTGATACGCTCTAAAGCCTGGCGCTGCGCTTGCTGAGCTGCCAAAATTCTGGCTTGAGAGATGGCGGCGTCAGATGCGGCGCCCAAGCTTTGGCTGGCTTGTGCCAACTGGGAGCTTGATTCACTCTCTAAGCGGCGCACGAGTTTGTCTAAATTGTCAATTTGGCTTTTGCGCACCTCGTCGCGGTAGAAGGATGAGCCAAACAAATAGGCGTCTGGCGTTAGGCCCCCAGCGCGTTGTAACACTGCAGAAAGTGTTTCACCAGGCTTGGCTTGGTAAATGCCAGGCTTAGCCACTTCACCCTCCACCCGAACCATGATGCGGCGCTTGGCAATGGGCACGCGCATGTCGGTGGCTGAGAAAACAGTGACCACATCACCCGCCTGCAGCAAGTGGTTGTCTTCATCTTTGGGGTTGTTGAGCACTCTGCTCAGGCTAAAGGTGACGAGGCTGACGCTCAAATCTTTCCGGTTGAGGCGCTCGATGACGGCATAGTCCCAATTAATTTCGTCGTACAGGTTCCCCACCGACTCGGCCACCGATGGCACGGTATTGCGCTCGTTGACTTTGATGGGCGCTTGGTTAGAGAACAAACGCGCCTGGCGTGACTCGCGATATGACTCGATGTTTCTTGCTTCGCGCTCAGCAGTGGCAGTTTTGCCGTCGTATTCTTTCGCGGCAACTTTTGGATTGGTACTTTGTGCCAGTGGCGAGTTCAACATTCTTTCAGACTCACTTACCGCCTTTAAACGCGCCTCGCGCAAACCTTTTTGGTCAATGCGCATGTCAAGCACAGGGTCGTCCAACAAGTCTTCCGACATGATTTCGCGATCTCGTAGCGCTCTTTCACGTTGGTTGCCATCAAACAGCACTTCGTTTTGGCGGCGTACGGAGTCGCGGCTGATGAGGGTTTCTTTGTTGGGAATGAGGTCGCTCACGCGCATGCCTTCGCGCCAGGCCATGCGGGTGGGTTGGGCCACATTGCCACGCAAGGTCACGGCATTGCCAAGCTCTGGGGTGATGGCGTTGACGGTAATGAGGTCGCCATTTTTTAGTGGGGTTTTGAGGCCTTGGGCGTTGAGCACCACATCTTCCACCCGACGTGGCTGGCTTTGCTCTGGGCTCAGGCGCTCTAAGACCGCGCGGCGGGGGTCAGCTACTACGGGCAGGCCACCGGCCACAGTGAGCATTTGCTCGAGTGTTTCGTTGGCCGCTTTGATTTCGTACACGGCAGGGTTGTTGACCTTGCCCACCAAGGCCACATAACCCACAGCCTCGGGTATGACGATGACATCACCATCGACCAGTTTGACATCGCCCACATTGTTGCCTTGGGCCAAGAAACTGTACAGGTCAAACTCTGTAACCACTTGGCCAGCGCGCTTGAGCTGCACACGGCGCATAGAGCCATTGGCGTTAGGACCGCCGGTGGCAAACAAACCGGTGGTCAGGGTGGACACACTGCTGAGCGAATAGCTGCCCGGGCGGCGTGCTTGGCCCACCACATAGACCGTGATGGTGCGCAACTGACCCATGGTGACGCTCACCTGAAAGTCTTTGTAGTACTTGGCTACAGCAGCCTTGACCACACCCTCAGCCTGAGCAAACTTCACACCCGCCAATGACACAGCACCTACTTTGGGAATGTTGACCATGCCATTGCGGTCCACAACGGCGCGGACATCAATCTCTAGCGAACCCCAGCCCCTGATAAGCACTTGGTCTCCAGGACCTAAGGAATAGTCAGCGCTGACGGGCGAACTTTCAACCGGCGCAAATGGGGTGGCAACTGGCTGGTTGTTGAGCTGATTGCGTTGTACAAACTGCATGTTTTCAAAGAAAGATTGGCCGTGCAAAGGCAACTTGTAGCCCGCGGTTTCGAGCACGAACTTTTGAAAATCGTTGGGCTTTAAGGGCTCTAACGGCTGAAACAAGCTGTTGGCCGTCATTTGCTGGGAGTTTTGCAGCAGGGGGTCGGTTGAGCGCAGGCCGCTGTTGCCGCCAATGCTGAGCGAGCCCAGACCTGAGGCGCCGCCCGCAGAGAAACCACCTGTGAGTCCGCCCAAATTACTCGCTGCTCCTTGCATGCCCTGTGGCAACTGCAAACCTTGTGACATTTGAGCTTGTGCACCACCCCACGCCAAAGTGAGTGAAAGTGCCGCAAAAGCCAAGTGACGGCTGCCTAGCTGGCGAAAACACTTACTAACAGATGCATGCAGGCGGTTTACAGGTAAACGAAACATCGGCAACTTTCTTTGGGACAGCTGACGATTGTAATCAGTTAGAAACCGCCCCAAAACGCCTTTCACGGCTGGCAAACCACTGCAAGGCTTGCTCAAACTGAGCCACATCAAAGTCAGGCCACAGCGTTGGGGTGAAGTAAAGCTCGGAGTAGGCGGCTTGCCAAATGAGAAAGTTGCTCAAGCGCGACTCACCCCCCGTGCGAATGAGCAGATCTAGCTCGGGCATGCCAGCTGTGCTGAGGTGTTGGGCCAAGGCTTCGGGCTCTAGGCTTAGCAAGTCTTGGCCGGGGTTGGCTTGGTGCCAGAGTTTGACGGCTTGCACAATGTCCCACTGGCCACCGTAGTTGGCGGCCACATTGAGGGTGATGGTGTGGTTGTGCACCGTGACTGCCTCAGCAGCGTGAATGCGCTCTTGCAGCTCATGCGGAAAACGGCTGATGTCGCCCAACACCCGCAAGCGCACGCCTTCGGCTTGCATGGCTTTCATTTCTTTTTCTAAATATTGAATGAAAAGCCCCATGAGGGTGGACACCTCGTCATCAGGGCGACCCCAGTTTTCGGTGCTGAAAGCAAACAAGGTCAGGTGCGAAACGCCGCGGTCAGCGGCGTGTTTGACGAGGTCTCGCACAATGGACGCCCCTTTGGCATGCCCCACAGTGCGCGGCATGTGCCGCTGCTTGGCCCAGCGCCCGTTGCCATCCATGATGATGGCGACATGTTGGGGCACGGTGGTGGCGGGTTGTTTTGACACGGCAGTGTGTGGCTATCAAGCGCTTCAGGGGTTGACAGACATCAGCGCCCCAAGCGCCATTTTGAGTTTTTGGGGTTGGCCCAGCAGGTCGACCAATACCATGGCGCGCATTTCACCGTCGTGGGCTTGGTAGGTGGCTTCGAGGCCTTTCAAAGGGCCGTCCACAATCAGCACTTGGTCGCCCGGGGCAAACAAGCGTTGCACATCTGCAGGGGGTGCCTCGCGCAACAAATGAATGAGTTCGGCAGGCACTTTGGCAGGGTGCGGGCCAAAGCTGACCAACTTGCTCACGCCCAAGGTGGAGCGGATGGGCGACCAGTTTTGCGAGGTTTCGTTGAGCTGAATGAACAGGTAGCGGCTGAACATGGGCTCGACCACTTTTTGCACTTTGCCACGGCGGATTTTTTCGACTTCTAAAAGCGGCAAAAAGCACTCAAACCCTTGATTTTGCAGGTTTTCGAGCGCTCTGTTTTCTTGTTTCGGCTTGGTGTGCACGGCATACCAAGCGCCTTCGCCGGTGGGGGTGGTCATTTGCTGCGGAGTATAACTTTGGGATGCATGCCTTATCAAAATGTTCGTTAGACTCAGCCAGACACAACCCATCTCATAAATATAAAACTTCTCATGGTCAGCACCCATTCGCAATCTGAGCTGCGCCGCGCGCTGACCGTGCACATGCCTGCGCTGAAACAGGCCATGGGCTTCAGTTGGTTGACGAGCTTGTTAGTGCTGGTGCCTGTGGTGTTTATGTTTGAGGTGTACGGACGGGTGGTGGATGCGCAAAGCATGAGCACGCTGGGTTGGCTGTTGGTGTTGGTGGCGCTGGCCTATGTGGTGATGGAGGTGCTCGATTGGGCACGGCTAGAGGTGATGCGCGAAGCGTCGGTGGTGTTTGATGCGCAAGTGGCGCCGCGGGTGTTTGACGTGACCATGGCCAGCACCCAACCCGCAACCGACCTCAAAACCCTGCGTGAGTTTTTTTGTGCGCCAGCGCTGATGGCGGCGCTTGAGTCGCCCATGGCCTTGGTGTTTTTGTTAATCATGTTTGCGCTGCACCCCTTGCTGGGGGCGGTGACGCTCATCAGCGCCTTGGTGCAAGTGGGCATTGGGGTAGGCCACCACCAACGCACGCAGGCGGACTTAAGCGGCCTGAGCAAAACACAAATGGTTTCGCAAACTGTGGCCAACAGCAGCTTGCAAAACGCGCAACTGGTGCAAGGCATGGGAATGTATGAGGCGCTGCACACGCGTTGGCGCAAAGTACACGACCAGTTTTTGCAGCACCAACGCGCTGCGATGGAGCATGGGGGCGCATTTCAGTCGGCCAACAAAACATTTCAGTTGGTGTTGAGCTCGGGGCTGTTGGGCTTGGGCGCGTGGATATTGATGGACGGCACATTGATGGGGGGGCCAGGCATGTTGATTGTGGCTTCGACCATTGGTGCACGTGCCATTGCGCCACTGGGCGCCATCGTGACGCAGTGGCGCCAAGTGGTGGCCGCCCGCGAGGCCTACCAACGCTTAGACAAATGGCTGACGCAATACCCACCCAAAAGCAAAGGCATGGCGCTGCCAGAGCCGGTGGGAGTGCTGAGCGTGGAAGCCCTGGTTGCCTCGGCGCCCAACAGCAACACGCCTATTTTGCGGGGCCTGCAGTTTGCTGTGAAACCCGGCAACATGTTGGCCGTGATTGGCCCGTCCGGCAGCGGCAAAACCACGCTGGCGCGATTGCTGGTGGGGGTGTGGCCAGCCATGTCGGGCAAGGTGCGCTTGGACGGCGCCGATGTTTTCAGCTGGCACAAAACAGAGCTAGGCCCACACACAGGCTATGTGCCCCAAACGGTGACGATGCCAGAAGGCACTGTGGCGCAAAACATCTCGCGTTTTGAAACAACTGACACGCCAGAAGAAGCCGCACTGCAATACAAACGCCTACAAGCCGCGACCCAAGCGCTTGACTTGCACGAAATTTTGCGCGCCCTGCCCCAAGGCTATGACACGCCCATGGGCGCGGATGGGCACACCTTTTCGGGCGGGCAACTGCAACGGGTGGCGATTGCGCGGGCCATTTACGGTCAACCCAAACTGCTGGTGCTGGACGAAGCCAACAGCCATTTGGACCAACAAGGCGAGGCAGATTTGGCGCAATTGCTGACGCAATTGAAGCAACAAAACACCACACTGGTGGT
>JACCDZ010544515.1_pt1 | contig 28805 bp, 32 predicted proteins | sample 7449551 | NCBI WGS metagenome assembly JACCDZ01 (sample SAMN15323452, study PRJNA562643) | freshwater metagenome | isolation source: river surface water | place: USA:Blue River Watershed | collected 2017-08-18 | reverse complement strand
TGTAGGGCTTGCTTGGTAACCCGCCAAACCTTCAGGACTTCGGTTGTCCATTTGCGTCATTGAACAAACACTTTGTGCATAGCAACACACAAAGGAGTAGTTCATGACCGACTTAGAAACCAACGATATTGCCTTTCTCAGCTCAAAACACAAGCGGGATGCAGCCAAACACGCTTTGCTCCAAGCACGCATATCACTTGAGCGTGCCGCTGAGGAAGTGGACAACTATTTGGAGAAGTTTCGGGATGCGGAGAGTGACAGCGATAAAGCCAAAGCCATTAACTGGTGCATCCACTACCTAGCCAACAACGTCATCAGTAACTTACGCCTTGAGCGCATGGCTGTTGCTCAATCCGATCTGAACAGTTCACAGTTGTGAGGTTGAAATGAAAGAGTTTGACGCTAGCCAACTTGTTTTGTTTACAGGCACTGAACGCTACTATCGAATCTCACGCAGACACCTGCTCACAGATGGCACCAAGTACTTGGCTGAAAACGCTGAGTGCTTTTGGATGATGGACGCAATCGCTAGCCACTTAAGTGAGATAGGCACTAGCGATTGGTTTGTCCAAGTGAAGGTCACTGTGCAGGACAGTCGCGTCACAATGATTTACGACGATGGCAATGGTAAAGAACACGCCCGTCAAGACATTCCCTACACGGACTTTCCGTTAGACATGATCACTCTCTACGCCTGTTGGGATGGAGAGCATTGGGTGATCATGTTACCCAGCGAGTACTGAAATTTTGAGTTTTTATTTGACCGCCAGCATTCGACCCAAAGCGGTCGTTCATCGATACAACTTCAAAGACTTCATGGCTTCGCGCTTTTCCACCAGGAAATCGACCAATGCACGCACCTTGGCGGGCATCTGTTCGCGTGACGGCACATAGATATAGAAGCCCGGGAAGGGTTTGCACCAGCGCTGTAGCACTCGGATCAATGAACCTTCATGGAGTTGATTCTGAACGGCAATCACCATGTGCTGTGCCAGACCCACACCTTGAATCGCTGCGCGCACCATTCCGTCGTCGTCATTGGTGATGAAGGTGCCTTGTGGTTGGACGGTGAACTCCTGCCCCTTGGCTCCAGGTGCGGTGAATTCCCATTGAAAAATCGAACCACTGGTCGTTTGCCGATAGCCTAGGCAGTTGTGGTTCATCAGCTCCTTGGGGTTAACTGGCTGTCCATGTTTTTTGAAGTAGGCAGGTGAGCCCACCACCGCCATTTCCATCATGGGCGTGATCGGCACAGCCACCATGTGCTCGGCCAGGTTTTGTCCCAATCGGATGCCGGCATCACAACCATCGGCCACGATGTTGGACATACCGTCTTGCATCACCAGCTCCAGCCTGAGCTCTGGATAACGGCGCATGAACTCACCCATGTGAGGCTCCAGCAAGGTCTTGGCCGCAATGCGTGATGTGTTGACGCGAAGCAGGCCTGATGGAACAGCCTGGTCTTTGCCCAGGGTACGCAGCACTTGATCGATGGATTGCAAGGCGGGTTGCAAAGCGTCGTACAAACGCTGCCCTTCTTCGGTGAGCGACATGTCGCGTGTGGTTCGGTAAAGCAGCCGTGTACCCAATTTCTGCTCCAACGCCTTGAGGCTCAAGGATAGCGCTGCCCGCGAGACATCCATGTCACTGGCGGCACGGGTAAAACTGCGGCGATGGGCCACCTGCACAAAGATGGCCAAGGCGGGGAGCAAAGATGGATCGATCATTTGTTAAATATTACTTACATCTGTATTTTTAATTAGATTATTTATCAAATCCAATCGCCGCACTAACATTTGCGTCATACCTATCCCAAACGAATGGAGTTCAGCTTGAAAAACATCCTCATCATCAACGCCCATCAACCCTTTGAAGGCATTTCTCCCGGCAAACTCAACCAGACCATGGTGGATGTCATCACCGAGGAAATGAAGGGCCGCGGCTACAGCGTTCGCCACACCGAAATCAGCAAAGGCTACGACATCAATGAAGAGGTGGAGAAACACATGTGGGCTGACGTCATCGTTCTGCAATCGCCCGTGTTCTGGTTTGGCACCCCATGGACTTACAAGAAGTACGCCGATGAAGTCTTGATGGCCGGTCTGATGCAACAAAAACTGCTGACCGATGATGGGCGCACCCGCGACGACCCCAGCAAGCAATACGGCACCGGCGGCAAAATGCAAGGCAAGCAGTACATGCTCTCCCTGACCTGGAATGCACCTCAAGAAGCTTTTGGCGACAGCAAGCAGTATCTGTTTGAAGGGCGCACAGTGGACGATGTGTTCTCAGGCAACACGGCCAACTACCGTTTCTGTGGCGCAGAAATCTTGCCGTCTTTTTCCTGCTTCAACGTGGTGAAGGCTGCGGATGTGGCTGGTGACACCGCCCGACTGCGTGCACACCTTGCCAAGGTCATTCACTGACCCACGACTGTGAGAAAGCCAATGACCTCCACTCACTGGTTTCTTGCCATTTCGGCGTTGGTGGTGCTGGCGGCATTTGCTTACCTGTATGCCGTCACCTGGATTGAAAGCCGCCAAGCACAGCAGTTGGAAAGCAAGCAGCCCTATGCATCGACCACGGTGAGTGAGTCGCGCAAGGCCGTGGTGTACTTCTCTCGATCTGGAAATACAACACTGGCCGCGCGCCATGTTGCTAAGCGGCTCGACGCGCAGCTGTTCTCTTTGGAGGCGCCCGACTACGAACTGGGCATGGCTGGTCTGGCGAAAGCGGTCAAGGACGCGAATGCGCGCAGAAGCCAGCCCGAGGTGCTGCCTGACATTACACCGCGCACCATCGAGCTCACGCCGTTCGATACCATCTGGCTGGGCTCACCCGTATGGCTTTACAGTCCCGCGCCGCCGATCTGGGCCTTTGTTGAGCACAACCGCTTCGACGGTCAGCACGTGGTGTTGTTCAACACATTCAACAGCCACATTGGCGAGGACTACATTGCCAAGTTCAAGGCCAAGGTGATGGCGCGCGGTGCCAAGTCTTTTGAGCACCGCCACGTCCTGCGCGGGCGCATGACACAACAACTCACGCCAGAGCAGATGCTGCAGGCCATTGATGATGAATGGTTTGGTGAGCAGGCAAGACCGTGATGGCGTGAAATTTGAAGAATGAACAGTGACTCGGGCAGCCAAATCGATCAAGAGTTGCCATCGATTAACGACTGCTTCTGGCCGAGGGCTGCCGGCTGGCTTATTTAAGCCGATGGCGGCTCCCGCTGCATAGCGGAAACTGGTCGATGATCATCAGGCATGCATCATGCCGCACGCAACTCAATCACGTCTGCACCTGCAGCCAACTTGTCAAGAAAATCAGCCCAAGCCTGCATCATCTTCGAGCGCTGTTCAAGGTATGTTGTGCGGTTGTAAGCGCGACCGTTCGCATCACGCACAGAATGTGCAAGCTGAGCCTCAATGATCTGAGGGTCATACTCAAGTCGTTCAGCCAACATGGTTCTAGCTGTCGCTCTAAACCCATGCCATGTCTGTAACTCGGACGTGTAGCCCATAGAGATCAAAGCTGTGCGCACGGAGTTTTCAGAAATTGGGCGATCGTGATTGCGCTCACCTGGAAACACCAACTTACTGTGTCCCGTGTAGCTGTGGAGCGCGCGCAGTAGTTCAACCGCTTGCCTTGGCAAGGGCACGAGATGATCCTGCCCGTTTTCTTTACCCTCTTTGGTTCGCTTCATCCGGCTCGATGGCACAGTCCACAAGCCTTTCTCAAGATCCATTTCGGACCATGCAGCAGCCCGCAACTCGCCAGGCCTCTGAAACAGCATTGGAGCCAACTGCAGAGCAGTTCTCACGATCAGACCACCTCTATATGCACGAATGGCACGCAAAAGTTCTCCCAATTTCTTAGGCTCAGTGATTGCGGCAAAGTGAGTGCCTCTGAACGGGGTCAAGGCACCTTTTAGATCTGCGGCTATATCGCGATCAACTCGTCCGGTTGCAACACCGTAGCGCCAAATCAAACTGGCAACACTCAATCCACGACTGGCAGTCTCAAGCGCACCACGTGCTTCGGTTTTGCGGATTGTGGCAAGCAACTCAACCGGCTCAATGTCACTTAATCGTCGCTCACCCAACCAAGGGAACAAGTCACGCTCCAACTGCTGTTTTGTTCTTTTTGCATGCGCGGGGCTCCATGTGGGCGCCTGCTTCTGATACCACTCATTCGCAACAACTCTGAAGCTGTCCCCCGCTGGATTCATGGCCTTTAGCTTTTTGACCTTCTTCTCCTGTATGGGATCAACTCCATCCGAACGCTTGATCTTTGCGAGGTCTCGAGCTTTTCGGGCGGCCATCAAACCAATCTTTGGGTACGTGCCTAAAGCCAAATGCTTTTCAGTTTTATTCACGCGGTACTTGTAGAACCAGCTCTTTGACCCATTTGGCTTTACCAGCAGGTACAGCCCACCGGCATCGTTAAATTTTTGTTGTCGCTTCTCAGGCTCACACTTTGCGTTTTTGCATTCAACATCAGTAAGCATCGTGACTCGCTCCAGGCTAAGGTGGGGGTGTAAAGTGAAATCTACCACCAAAATATCAGAAACACCCCCTTCTGCACCCCCAAACCAACCGGTAGGTCATTGAATCTCGTTGGACTAAAAATGCGCCAGACAAGCAAAAAGTCGTTGATTTATAAAAGAAAAAAGGCATCCAGCGGATTAAGCTGGATGCCTTTGGATGCAAATATGGTGGTGGATGGTTGACCAGTTGCGAATTTTCTATTTCGACTACTTAGTACATGAACGTAAATGAGAGGAAATGTGCGGCACACAAGAGCACAGAAATGGTGCAAAAAAAATCCACCTCAATCAGGAGAAACAGCCAATCGGGTTACCACGGCAAACCTTCGTAGAAGTCCTGTACAGCCTGATAAATCTCATCGAAAGAAGGCAAAGGGCCGTCGACTTCATCCTGCATATCTTCATACCCCTTTGCTGCCATACTTTTAATTTCTGGATGTCGCATCGAGTCAATCTGCGCATGGATGTCTCTGGAACCAGCTGACGCAACCAAGCATTCCCTAAGACTCAGTTTTTCAGCTTGCGTCCAATCATCGACTTCTGACAACAACAAAGATAGGTCGTACACATCCTGACGTCGATTGCGATTGCGTGATGGCTGCTGAAGCAGAGACCGAAATTTTTCCGCCATTAAATTGACCAAGCTGTATACCTGCAATTGCTCGCCATCTGTCAACCTCAGAACCTCAACATCAAGAACCGCCTCGTTGTAGCTGTGATCAATTTCAACAACGTTCGGCGATTGCTTAGCGAGAAGGCGCTGTAAGGCTCGCTCATTACTCCTAGCGGCATATCCAATTTTCAAACCAAGCGTTGGAAACGTACTATCCGAACGGCGAGGTCTTAGCTCTGAACTTTGAATCACACACATGGTGTCGTACATGGTCTCTGCATTTACCAGCGCCAACTGCGCGTCAAGCTGAGCTAATAACTCTTGCTCATCCCCTTCAGCGTAGAGTGATTTCGTGGAGAAATCCGCATCCTTCGTGAATCGACTACTTTCATAGCGAAGCGCCATAAGCATCCCCCCCTTCATCACCATCTTGGTACGTAAGGCTGTTGATGTCCCGATAGCAGTGAGGATGCTGTGAACAGCTTCGCGGAAATTCTTCTTGTCTGGCGAAGCCTTTGACACCCAAGCCGCTAAATCGATCGTTTCGATAGATTCACTCATCTTCTTGATCCTTGATCACCGACGGAACATTAAGGGATAGCTTCCATCGTTCAGAAAACTCAGACACATACTCCCCTTCCGGATCAAGCTTTCTAGAACCTCCGCGTTGTGCAGATTTCTCCCATTCGACAAAAACTTCATGCTCAAGCCGGCAGACTTCAGACAATAAGAAGCCCGCGCGGACCTTGTCTATGGCTAAACCATGTTGACTCACCTCATCAACAATCAAATTGATATACCGCTTAGCCTCGCGCCTGTACACATCAATCACATGCTGGATACCGCCACACTGCGCTGGCTCACGAATCATTTCCAAGAAAACGCGGCTTACAGTCGCAACTCTCAAGCTCGAACCTGCAACCAAACGGAACGCCCCCAATTGGGAACGTTCGCAAAAATGAATGGATGTCTGACCAAGGCGCGTGATCTTGGATTGAAGCAGCTTGGGCAAGCCTGAATCCAGATACACCTGCAAGCGCGCACCTAAGTCTCTAGCCATCCGAACACGAGCTTGTTCTCGCCACTGCCCGGGAGCAGGTCGCGTCATATAAAGAATTTTTGGAAAACGATCCGTTAGCCCGTGGTACTCCATCGCGCTCAGATGGGATACATACGCAAACGGATCCAAGCTGCACATAACTTCTGCAGGACTCGCGCTGCCCTTGCCAAAGAGGATGTACCCCCTGGTTTCGGAAATAGGAGCAATCTGCGTCAGCAAGCGCACATTGAGCATTTCGTCACAAAGATCAGAAAAAATCGATTTGAACGTTGCTTCCTCAACGCTCGACAAATTGGTATGCATGAACACATACTTAGCCAATTCATATGACGAGACGGCAGGCATCCCGTGAGTTGCTAACCAGTCTGCAGTCTGACTGATCAGATTTGCAGCAAATTGCTGTGAATTTGTTTTTTCTCTCATAGCCTTACAATGCGTCCTAAGGACGCATTGTAAGGCTATGAGAAAGGTAAGTCAAGTTCACAGCAAAATTATGCTGAAAAATTAAATTTTGAAAATTTGATTTGCTTTTTTATTGGCACAACCTTAGAATGCGTCCTTAGGACGCATTCTAAGGTTGTGCCATATTAGTAAATAAATTTCACCAAATTTAACAATGTAGATGTTAGATCTGGCAGATGATGTTACGAAGCCTTCGACCAACGCCCCCTCCCCCTATAAAAACGAAGAATGGGTGCATATGGTTGTTTTATTGGTTCTCGCCTTGAGAGCGTAAGGCAACAAACAAGCTTTACAGAAATTGACCCCATGAGAGCAAATTATTCAGCAAAAGGTAGTTTTTGCGTAAATATGACCCCAACAGGTCAAAAATGAAGATTGAAAAAATCTTACTTACTGAGTTGGCAAAAGCCTTAAAAGCCGAACGCAAGCGTCAAAAGCTTTCTCGGGAAGAAACAGCATCTGTGTGTGATGTAAGTTCTTCTTTCATTAGAGATGCATAAGCTAATCCCGAAAACTGCAGTCTTGGCAAGATGGTCAGGCTCATCACGGGCTTAGGACTCAGCCTTATCGGCCTATCTGAACCAACAGAAAAAGTGCAGCCACATAAGTTCAACAATCGAAAACCAACCAAGCGACCTGACTTTGGGATCTCAGAAGATCAGATCATTAAGCAAAGCCGCACACGTTAAGTGGCACGAAATCAAGGTGATTATTCGTAGCTTATGACGGTCCGCAATGGGTCGGAGGTGACGTACGCATACGAACAAGCAAGGAGCCACTCCTGCCTATTTCGGTTGTTCACTGAAGAGCGGCACTGCAGCGGAAGCAGACATCGGCGCTGGCACGCTGGAGGACGTACACCGGCCATGAGCCAGCCGCTAACCTGACACCACATAGCTACCGTTCATCCACATTTTTAAGGATAAGAGGCCAGGGCTGGCCCAGCTAAAGTTGGGCGGTTCAGCTCAAATCTTATGCAGCTACGAGGCAGCAATGAATCCCGAAAAACAGAAAGAATACGAGCGCATCATGAAGAACCGCCCACACCTAGTTATCCTAGGTGCCGGCGCAACAATGGCCGCGATCCCCCACGGCGACAAGAACGGAAGGAGGTCTTCCGTTATGAACGGTTTTATCGAAGCGCTCGGGATGACTGAGTTGCTCGCAGGCATTAGCCTCAAGACCAGCAGCTCCAACCTAGAGGATATCTATTCCGAATTGCATAGCCGCGCGGAGTACGCAAGCGTTCGGGAAGAGCTCGATAGGCGAATTCGCACGTATTTTTCTGAGCTAGAACTGCCTATTCAGCCAAACATCTACGATCTTCTGCTCTTGTCTCTGCGAAAGAAAGATTTAGTTGCAACCTTCAACTGGGATCCGTTGCTTTTGCAAGCGTATCAACGCGCATGCCAGATCACGAAGGAGCTACCGGATCTTGCCTTCTTACACGGCAACGTACTTGTCGGCTACTGCAGAAATCACAAATGCGACGGCATACTGACAGCACGTTGTCGCGAATGTGGTGAGCCATTTGAGCCCGCGCCGCTTCTGTATCCTGTCGCAAATAAGAATTACACCGCGGATCCGTATATCCACGACAGTTGGAACGCTGTTAGAAATAAGCTGAAGCGCGCATATCTCGTAACTGTCTTCGGGTACAGCGCTCCAAAAACTGATACAGAAGCGATCGCCCTGTTGAAGGAAGCCTGGGGCGCCGTGCAGGAGCGTGAGCTTGAAGATTTTGAGTTCATCGACATCCGCGATGAAGATACACTGATTGCCAGCTGGCAAGACTTTGTGCACTCACATCATTACCAAGTGCACAATGACTTTTTTTCCTCCAGCTTGGCGAAACATCCACGGCGAACCACGGTAGAGCTTTTTGACCGAACCATGGACTGCATGTTTACCAAAGCTCTAAGAACGTTCTCACCTAGCATGAGCTGGGACCAAGTCAGGACGCTTGTAAGTGAACTGGTCAAAGAAGAGTGTGCGCTGTCTGGCGACGGCGTTCTGGTCACGCCAGCGGCTTAAGAATTCGTCCAAGCAGACACTGCTTCGCAGTACGTGCTTAGTCAGCTTAGGTGAGCGGCTCTCAGGAGCAGGAATTGGGAAGTAGTCAAAACCACAACGTAGCTTTCTCCCATCTTTGATGATGGAGCCATCAGTTTTTACAAGTGTCAAAAAATTTCTCATTAGCGGCCGTTCACGTTTAAATACCGCCCAACTACGACACCTTTGTGCGCATAATTTAACATGTTTTGAACTTTCGCAAAAATTAAATCGCTAGCATGTAGATATCAAGGCTAAACATAAGCAATATGACCATTTACATACTAGAAAGCCATCCATTAATGTGCCAAGCCATAGCAATGCTTATACGGAGAATCGACCCATCAAAAAATATAGTTGAAATTCATTCTTTTAGCACACTACAAAAAGCAATGCTGAAAAATGGGCAGCCAGAGGCGTTCATTATGGACCCTTTGTTAGTTGGTGCAAACGGTGCAACTAGCATCAAAAATCTCAAAAATAATTACCCTTCAATACCTTTAATTGTCTTCTCATGCATTCCACGTGAAGAAGCTGAATTCGTATGCCTTAATGCAGGAGCCGATTTTTTTATCGAAAAGAAGGAGTCGCTGAATGAAATTTCCTCTAGCATCAATAATGCACTAGGTTTAACCAAAATATTTCCGCCTAAGCAAACTACAACTGGGACAACAAAAGGGCTTAGTAAATTTTCAAAAAGGCAAAAACAACTGCTAGTTCTTGTTGATGAGGGATTGAGCAATGAAGAAATAGCTAAAAGATTGGATATTAGTCACCATACTGTAAAAGTTCATCTCTGGCGGCTGTACAAGAAAATAGGAATTAGTAGCCGAACACAACTCATTAAATTTTCTCGCGACAACGGATTCATTTAATGGAACGGCAATTTTAAGAATACAAACTCAATGTATCACTTAATTATTTATCTAACACTAAATTTGCCAACCACCACTTTTCCTAATACTTACGCTAATGATTACATCATTTCTAGCGATAGGAAAATTGATCTATTCCCTGATTCATCATTATATACTCAGCAAATGAAATCCTAAACATAGATAAAAAGGCAATTTAATTTCAATTTTTAGTGATATGCATAAAATCTACAAAAATACCAATCTGGAGATACGACCCAGAATTTATTGGCGATCAATACCATTTTGATCTTATTCATTCTTAAGAAGATGGCATTGAAAGATGGGAACAATAATCTACAGGTGTAGGAAGACGATTATTCGGTGGCATTTGCCGTAACTGAATCATCGTCTCGGAAAGTACTCTAATAAATCATTCACAAGGCTCAATCACATCCAAAGCGCGTAATAGGTCTATACGCTTGAGTGGCTTTAACAATACCTCATCAAAACCATTAGATTTTAAATAGTCCAAATTCATTGCCAACACATCTGCTGTGTACGCAATTAAGCGAATGCCTGCATACTTTGATGACGATCTGATTTTTTTGGCCACAGCTATACCGTTTTCAGTAGGCATCGAAATATCTAAAAGCACATGGGTGATTTGATGCACTTCAATCAAACGCATCGCTTCTGCACCGCTCTCACACTCCAACACCAATGCCATCATACTCAAAGGTCGCAAGATAAATCCAGGTAATAATCGGCTTACCGAATTATCATCCACAACAACGAGTGTGATTTTTCTCATACACGCCTCTTGGGTATATCACAGCGAATTGGAAAACTTACCATTAATTCAGGCGCCTGCCTATTTGATGCTCGATAGACAGCAGTGCCTTGCATGAAATAAATCATCCTTTTCGCTAAGGCCATTTCAATGCCGGGCCCCTCTTGCAATCTAAACTTATAGCCATCATCACCCCAAAACTGTTTGAAAAGTTCTGTCTTCGCACTATCAACACGCGCATCCAGAAAAATCATTTTTATCATCACACTAGCCCTAATGCGATCCGACATCATGCCGATGTATATGGACTCACCTTTGCGCGTCGATTGAATAGCACCATAAATCAACGCATCTACCACTTGGCGAACGCGTAGCATATCCGCACACATTTCAATCAAAAACAAATCATCTGTACAGTTAAATAGCAAACTAATATCACGCTCTCGCGCCAGTGGTTGATGCAACTCAACCGCGTTGCGCACAAGGTCATGCGCTGAAAACCAACTGTTACTGAGCTTTAACTTACCGGATTCAATGCTGTGTAAATCAAAAAATGCATTGCTAGCGCGCGCCAACCCTAGGCTGCTCTCTTTGATAATTTTTGCTGTGAAATTCACCATCGGCTCTGTCGATATGGATTCGAGGTACTCTGAGTACCCTACAATTCCTGTTAACGATGTACGCATTTCATGCGACCAACGCGCCATCAACTCGGCCTGATTAATTGCGCTAAGACGGTTACGCACAAAAGGCCGCATCAAGCCATCTTTAATCCGAGACAAAAAAAGTCGCATTCAAGCCTCTGGTCATATGCACATTAGTGCCCATCAAAACTAACCTGATCAACTTCGAAACTTCAAAAGCAACAGCGTTTGGAGAACCTCGACGGAATCGGTTACCGGGAGTGCTTTGAGCACATTAAATTTTTGTTTATCCATATGAAAATACGCACGGTCAAAATAACACTCGTTCTCAGTGTCAGACACCTGCATCGCAGCCATATAGCATGCGTCCGTACTGCTCAAAGTCGTACCGCAAATAACCTACATAGCCACTGTCAGCATTTCGCCTCGTACAAAACGATTTAAGGTAAATTTTAAGATGCGACATATTCATTAGTCAGTATGGAATGAATTTCATTTCAATTAACCTCACCCCTCTTAATTAAGGGAATTTAGTTCCTGCATTTGTTTGGAAAATTAAATTCATAATTCCTCAATCATCTCTAAGCAAATCATGAACTTGTAGTCACGAATTTTGAAGTTACCGTTGCGAGGGTAGTCCAATGGGATAAATATTCGCCACGAAATCAGGCTACTACTGTTACTTTTGAAACTGTTAGCGGTCGAATGCATGATGGGAAGTCTAGGTAAAAAAGCTTTTCTAGAAGACACCTCCCTATGCGTCCTAAATAGTTAATTTCAAGACTAATTAGGGAAGTTAGCTCCCTTTAACGCTCACCTAAAGACTGACTGAATGTTTTGGAAATAGGCTTAGTAAGGTAGCTGAGCACAGTGCGCTCCATGGCCTTGATTTCAACGCTAGCAGTCAGGCCAGGCCGCATATGAATTTGATTAGCCTTGTCGCCTTTGAACTCTGAGCCCGTGATGCGAATGCGCACGCGGTAATATATAAAAGGACCTTGGCGGGTTTCTTCCGTCAACACGTCGGGGCTTATGTAAGTGACCTTGCCGTGTAATGCACCAAAGATGGACGAGTCATACGCATCAAGCTTCACGCTAGCGTCTTGCCCTATGGACACAAAGGCAATGTCCGCTGGGGATATCTTGGCTTCGGCAATGAGGTTGTCGCCAGTGGGCAGCAGCTCCATCACGGTGTCACCTGCTCGCACCACGCCGCCCAAGGTGCTGACTTTGATGTTGTTGACGACGGCATCAACTGGGGCCACCAGTTCGGTGTGTTCTAACACTTGGCTACGGTCACGCAGCTGTTCGGTTTGGGTGCTGAGTTCTTCTTGCGCTTTAGTCATCTCGGCCTGCGCGTCTTGAAAGTACTTATTTCGCTTGCCTGCCAACTGGGCTTTAATGTCGGCCACGCTGCGTTGCAGGCGGAGTATTTCAGCGCGGCTGACATCGCCTGATTTTTCTAACTGACGGTTAATGCTCAACTCATCTTGAACGAGGGACAAAATTTCTTGTAGAGCACGGATGTCATCTTTGAAAGCGGTTTGGCGCTTGTTGTAAAGGTCGGTTTGGTTGCGGATGTAGTCGGTATAGCGGAGCAGCTCTTTGTCAAACTCCAAGGGTTTGCCATACACCTCGGCATGCAATCGAGCCAGGGTAATGTTAAGTGCGGCCACTTTGGCACTACTGTCAGAAACAGCAGCAGCAGCACGCTCTTTCTGCAAAGTGGCCAAGAGCTGGCCCGCATTGACTACATCGCCCTCTTTGACGTGTAACTGAGTAAGCACGCCACCGTCTGACGACTGCACAAGCTGCGTGCGCTCAGCCGCAATGATTTGCGCTTGTGCACGCGTCACTTGATCAATTTTACCAACAGATGACCACAGTAATAACAGCAAGATGCCACCCACCATGACGCGAATGCTCCATCGAGCACTAACGGGCGTTATCAAGTCGTTCAAGCTTGAGGGTGCCGTGTTGTCTACAGCTGACTTAGGAGAGGCGAACTCAACCACGCGCTCGCAAAAATTCAACATGATTTGCGAGGTACGCATGAGGCGTTGTTTGAAGTCGGGTTTGACTTCAATGTCGGTTACGCCTTCTTGGATGGGGACTTGATCTGACTTTGTCATATGGGGGATGCTTCGGCTGTCGCTTGGGCAGCAGCTTGTTGCTGCGCATTCTTCTGTTGAAGCTGCTGAAGCACTATATCTCGCGGTCCATCGAGCACGATGCTGTTGCCTGCAATAACAATAATGCGATTGACCAATGGCAGCACACTGGGCTTGTGTGTGACGATGACCATGCTCTTGCCAGCCTGCGCTTCTTGTGCCAATACTTGCAAACAACGGCGCTCTTGTTCGTCATCCATGGTGGCGGTTGGTTCGTCTAGCAGCATGATGCTGGGACTGCACAATACCAAGCGCGTGAAAGCGACCAGTTGCTTTTGTCCACCACTCAAGCCTTTGCCACCCTCCATGATGGCGCGGCCAAGACCCTTGGGGTGGCCGGCCACAAAGCTGTCCATGCCGGTGCGACGCATGGCAGCAAGCAGCACATCATCACCAGGGTCGGGTAAACCGATAAGCAAGTTTTCGCGTAAGGTACCTTGAAATAAACGATGGTCTTGCTGCAAGTAGCCCACGTATTGACTGACCACTTGGCGGTTGATGTGTGCAAGGTCGAGGTTGTCTAGCAACACCCTACCCTCTAGCGGATGGTACAAGCCACTGAGCAAACGCAACAAGGTGGACTTGCCTGCGCCAATTGGGCCAAGGATGGCAATGCGATCTTGGGGTTGAATTTCTAGTTTAGGCACCACCAGCGCAGGCGGGTTATCACCATACGAAAACTTGATATCTCTCAAAATATAGTGGCCGTGAATTTTCGAAGGTACCAGTGGACTGTCTGTACCATGGTTGTCTGTCTTGAGTATGTAGAGTTTTTCTAGGCCTTCGAGTGCGGCCTGAGCATGGGCGTGCTGCACCAACAAGCCCGGTATAACCATGAAGGGGGCCAAGATGCGGCCACTCAAAATAGAGCAGGCAATCAAGGCCCCCATGGTCATGTGACCTTGCATGACGACGAGTGAACCTGCCACCACCAATGCGGCATAGCTGATTTGCTGCACTGCGGCAGAGAGGTAACCCACGCTCTCGGTGGCACCACGTATTTTTAAATCGCTCTCGATAGTTTTGCCGTTGACACCAATCCAACGTGACAAAAACTTCCACCCCCCAGATCCTGCTTTGATGGTTTCGATACCCTCCACAGCTTCGACCAACAGACCAGTTTTCATGTTGCTGAGTGATGCGCCATCTTTAGCCTGCTGCATGATTTTTTTACGAATCGAAAAACCAATGAATAAAGCCAAAGCACCAAAAAGAAGCGGTACCACAGCCACCCATGGACTGGCCATTAGCATAATGATAAGTATGAAGATAACAGCCAAAGGCAAGTCGATCAAAGTGAACAAGGTAGAGGCTGTGTAAAAACCCCTCACCTGCTCATAACCACGCATTTGCCCTGCCAGGCTACCCACGGATGCAGGGATTTGATCGACACGCAACTGCAGCAAGCGACTGAAAATTTCGCGCGACAAACGGTTATCAAGCCCAACGATGACGTAGTCCATGATGTGGGAGCGCGCATATTTCATGGCCAGCTCAATCAAGATGCTCAGCAGCACTCCCAAGCTCAAAATGACCAAAGTGTATTCGCTGCGCGTAGGGATGACTCGGTCATACACTTGCATTGAAAACAACGAAGTAGCCAAAGCCAAAAAGCCGATAAAGGCCGAAGCCACACATGCCTCAATCAACTCATACCTGTAAAGGCGCAGCGTATCTTGCACATGCGAAAAGTAGGTGAGTTTGTTGTCTCTTTTGCTGAAGAAGCCAAAACCCAAATCAACCTTGGGGCCAAGGCAAAGAATAGCGACGCAACTTTTAAGGTAGGCCTCCTCGACGGACTTTGGACCCATAGGCGTCATGACGACCCACAGGCCCATGGGGTTGCGATCTACAACCACCCCCCAACCCAACTCGAGGGTGTGGCAGAGCATAGGTAGATGCACACGGTCGGGATGCTTGACAAGCTTGGGTTTACTCAGCCCCATGCGCTCGCACATGAGGGTGAGCGTTTGAATAGGCGGAATAGGCTGCTCTAGCGCAGAGGCACAAGCATTGAGGCTGAGCACGTCAATGCTGGCACCTTGCATTTGCGCTAATCGTTGCATGGCCCAGCCAAACTGCTGCAAGGGCGTGGGCTCAGGCGCCGGTGTAGCTGAATGGGCAGATGAAGCTGGGGATACAGTTGGGTTCATAACGTGGTTTGACTTACTTCGGATCTTGACCCATGCGAATTTGGAGGCGGTGCATAGAGCCAACCATCGAGGCTTGGGCGTCGGCTAAAGCGTATTGGTTTTGTGCCAGCTCACGCACTTGGTTTAGCAGGTCTTGCCACTGCTTGCGGCCAGCTTGAAATTGGCGCTGGTATGACTCCAGAACCAATGCTGAGCTGGCCACTGACTTTTCTAGGGCAGCCACGCGCGCGCGCGCGTTGACAAACTCTTCGCGGTCGTTTTGCAGAGTTTGTTGCATTTCGCGAATGGCAGCTTCAACAGATTGCTGTGCACCCTCCAAGCGTGTGGCGATGGCTTTGGCTTCAGCATAGGTAGAAAAACCTGCTCCTGGCGAATAGCGCATACCTAAAAAAGTGGTGGTAGATGTTTCCGAATTCGTCGCAATCTCTCCAAGCGGTTTGTACACACGCACAAACAATTGGGGGAGTGCTTCCGCATTTTTCGCATCAAGCCTTCTTTGCAATTGCACCACTTCTATCCGCGCCTTTGCTGCAGCAGGATGATCGGTCGCGACAGTTCGCCAATCAACATGCATTAGTTGATTACTAAATAGCCTAGTCTCAAACAGTGTGGAGGGATAGCGGACGTCATGAATGCGTGATAGCAAGTTGAACTCGCCAGAGAATTGTTCTAAGCGCGTCAGAGCCACTTGCAAACTAGTTTGAGCCGAGCTCAATTCGACCTCAGTTTGGAACAAACGAGAGTCTACAAGCTCTAAATCTATGCGAGCTGATGCTTCAGCTTCTACACGCCGGCGCATTTGTGCTTGATAACTTTTGAGGCGCTCAAAGGTGCTCTGAGCCACTTTCAATCGCTCATAGGCGGAGATCATGTTTTGCCATGCTCCCGTCATTTGTATAAAGATGTCTTGCTGTTGCAAGTATGTTTTGAGCAAACTGATATCCGCCAAAGCTTGCGCTTCAGAAATTTTGGCAGTATTACGACCAAAGTCCCACGCGGTTTGATCCACCTGCACGCCGCGAGATGGGTACGACCTTGAATTACCGCTATTAGACTCAATCGTGGCTGTTATGGTGGGCCAGCGAACACGCTCAGTTGCAGAAACATCTTCTGTAGATGCTTTTGCCTCAAGCCTTGACGCAACGAGAGAGGGATAGGTTGCGGTAGTGGCATCAAACAACTGATCCAATGTTAGTGCTGCAGGCTTGGTTTGCGCCATTGACGTGGTACATATTGACAAAGCCAGCGCCATGTAAAAGCCCCGAGTTCTTAAGATCATCATTTTTCAATCATTAAAAAATCTTCTTCAAAAATTCGTCGCACTTCATCTGCATGCAAATAAATCAATTCATAAAATTTTTCCGTAGGCATTAAGCATTTGGATCGAGCATCATGCTCACCACTTACCGAAGCGATGTATCCGCCAGCCTCCATGTCGCGCACACGGGTCCGAAGACCTTTTTCTGTAAACCCCGACCCACACATAAGATCTTTCAACGCTCGCGACAAGAGAGCTCTATCACCCACAGTACGCTGAGCTATACGAAAATAGAGGTGACGACCAGTAAGGGTCCTCAATAGAGGCATATGATCAACCTCCCATTGATGCAACTTCGCAAGGTTCGCGACGATCGTGGTCAATTGCTCTGTATTAATTTGCCTGTAAGTCACATTAATCCTTGCTTTGTTGCGTTGATTAATGATCAGCTAGACAACCTTAAATACCGGTACTTTGATAGCAATTTTGCAGAAGTTAGTTCCGCAAATTCTCGATGCGATAAAAATTAAGCGGTTTGCAGTAGAGTCAACAACTTAATACTCGTCAGCGGTTTGAAGAGTACGGCATCAAACCCCAAACTCAGCAGGTAAGTGACGTCTTTTTTCTGCGCGTAACCCGTGTATGCAAATATTTTTATATTCTGTAATTCTGGCTTTTTGCGCAAAGCCTTCAAGACTTCTAAACCACTAATGTCTGGCATGGATATATCCAAAAGCACACACGAGATTTCTGCATTCTTTATAGTTCTTAATGCATCCAATCCACCAGCAGCTTCGTAAACAGTCCAACCAAAAGGACGCAAAATTAAGCCCGGCAATAAGCGATTAATTCCATTATCGTCAACGATCAAGATGGATTTGGGTTTGTTTAGTGATGAGCGATGCATTTCAAAATGACTTTATTCCTAAAATGGCTCAAATCGATTTAGCCCTTGCGATTTAGTAGAACACTGTACCGATAACTGTCTACTCATACGAATAGATATCGGATTCATATGACTAAACTTCTCGCATGAAAAGTCATCAGCAAACAGTCCTGTGTCTAGATACGCCTTTGGATTTAACCAAACGAATTGATCTCGTTATGTCAACATACAAAAAATGGGGCTATATAAATCGAAAGCTGCTGGTCGTGAACTATGGAATCTCTCAGCAGCAAGCAGGATCTTTAATGCGCGACTTTATCCATTTGCATGCAAAGCGCATTCAGTGGGATATGAAGTATGGTTGTTACAAACTGATAGATTAAATAGTTTTATCTCATTCGGCATTTTGGATCGCAATGAGTGCATCCAAGAACCCACGAAGCCACTCCATATCGATCGGCTTTCGAAGTAACTGCACATCTTGAGGCAGCCCTCCTCTTTCTTGAATTTGCTCGTCAGACAGCCCCGTCATAACGATGATATGCAAACTTGCAAACAATCTATGTTCACGCAAAGTATTTAAAAATTTGAAACCGTCAATTTTTGGCATATTCAGATCTGTCAATAAAATTTGAGGTCGCATGGCCGGCATATCTAATAGCGCCTCTATTGCAGAATGGTACATCGTGACATCTAGTGGAAGCGCCCATCTATCAAAGAACGCCTGATACATCAAGCGTGTGTTTTCATCATCCTCAACAACTAGTACGCGTAGACTAGATCCATTTGAGAAAAAAATAGGCGATTCCAGTTTATTTGATAATTGATACTCCTTTATTGACTGCAACGAAATTCTTCTATGCCCACCTTGGGTCTTCCACGCTTTTAAACGGTTGGACTCAACTAAATTTTGAATAGTTCCTACAGACACACTAAGTAGCCTTGCTGCATAACTGGTACCGCAATAACCATCGTATTCATCTACTTTGTATTTTTGTTTCATATCTATGCATCACGTCTTTTTTCCATTTTTCCAGTAAATATCAATTTACAATTATTTTTAAGACGAATTAATGAACCATAGTTCGCATATTTTACAAAAAAAATTGGACACACCACGTTGCAACAAATAGCTCACCGTAGAGACTGAAATTTCATATATTCTCAGAAAACTTATTAAACAAGCATTTTGACATTTAATTTATAGAAGTTAGTTCCTGCAATTGAGTGAATTCGATAATTCTGAGAGTGCGATCGTTAGACACTACAATTTATGTCATATTTGAAAATATTTCCACGATCGCTAGTTGCCAAAGTTAATGCCCAAGGGGCCTACCAAGGGCGTATGACTTACGACTTTGAGCAATACGGTCACATGTTGCATGGTAACGAAGCGGGTGTCGAGCTAGACTACCAGTTGTTGGTTTGTTCTGGGTGGTCCATTCGATTGACTGATGTAGAACAAAGTTTGGCTGGCTTGTCAGTTTTCATTCAAGCGCTGAACTACTATTTGTTCAATGTATTGCAGTTTGATCCTGCGTCTCACTGGAGGAAGTTGTCTGATAAAGATTACGAGTTTTACTTTGAACGCGTTTATTTTGATATGGATACGCAACAGTTCATCCCAGTTAAGAAAACTTCGGCAGCTGGTAGCACTGGTGGAGTTGGAGGCTTTTAGGATTTCGGAGAGGAGACTAAAGTTATCTTTTTAATATACACGCTAGTGTGCTTGACTAGATGCACTTACATTAAATCATTTGCAAAAATCCATGAGACATCTCAGTCGTGAAATTCAATTGATGAAGGGTTAGCTTTTTTGAGTGCATTAACCAATCCTTCAATGCTAATTGGTTTGCTAATGAAGTCATTCATTCCGGCTTTGTAGCAATTTTCCCTATCATCAGCGAATGCGTTAGCAGTGAGTGCAATAATATAGGGCTGCACTAGTTTTTTATCGGCTCTTATTTTTCGCGTTGCAGTTATTCCATCCATATTGGGCATTTGTAGATCCATCAGTATCACATCGTAACTTTGGTCTTTCAAGCACTCCAGTACTTCTACACCATCACACGCCAAGTTAGGGGTAATGTTTACGCGATTCAATATTTTGGTGACTAACAATCGATTAATTTGATGGTCTTCGGCTAGCAATACCCGTAGGTGCCCCATGTCAATAGAGGGTTCAATAAGCTGTTTCTTCTGAGTTAAGGTCTCAGCGATGGACTCTGCTATAAACGTAAATCGAAAAACAGAGCCTCTGCCTAGCTCACTTTCAAGCCAAATACGCCCCCCCATAAGCTGCACCAGCATTGAACTAATCACCAATCCTAAACCAGTGCCTCCGAACTCTCTAGTTGTAGATGAGTTAGCTTGCATAAAGGCCGTGAAGAGCCGCTCTTGAACGCTAGGACAGATCCCTATTCCTGTGTCCTGAATGCTTACTTCGAATTCATTGACTTCTGTCGTACGCCGCACATCTATTGCAACGTGTCCTTTGTGCGTGAACTTAATAGCATTTGCAATTAGATTAGAAAACACCTGTCGCAAACGAGTCGGATCGCCCCTAATGCACTCGGGCAAATCTTGCATTGACGACAATTTGAGATCCAGCCCTCTCGATTGGGCTTGAATCGTGAAAGTGTCTTTGAGATCAGTCAGCAAATCATGAAGACTAAATGAAATATTCTCCAAATCAAGCTTGCCAACTTCGATTTTCGAAAAATCTAGGATATCGTCGATTAATGTCAGTAGCGTCCGTCCACTGGACTGCAAAATTCGCAAAAGTTGCCGTTGCTCATCAGTCAAAGAGCTGTTGGCTAGCAATTCAGTCATGCCTAGAACACCGTTCATCGGCGTTCTAATTTCATGACTCATCGTTGCTAAAAATTGAGTCTTTGCGACGGCTGCTGCTGTTGCGTGCTTTAGCGCTTGTTCAAGTTCAAGTGTGCGAATCGCCACTTTGTTTTCAAGTGTAGTTGCTAAGTCTTCTAAAGCTTGATTTTGAATCGCTAGCTCAACTTGAGCAGCTTCGGCTTTATTTTTCGCCTCCAGCAATTCGCGTTCTAGAATATAGCGTTGCGTCATGTCTTTAGCACTAATTAAAATATTTTGCCTATCGCGCATTAACGCCATAGACATGTTGACTATGACACGGCGATTACCCGCAACGATGCAATTCTTCATGAAGTCAATCACGTGTCCATCTGCTAGCACTTTTCGAAATGCCTGTTTACTTGCATTCAGGTGATCTGGGGCAGTAAGTGCCATACAACTAGTGCGTAACAGCTCTGTGCGTGTGTAGCCTGTTAATTCTAAGAATGCTGGATTAGCATCTAAAAAAGCAGTGGTGTGAACATCAAGGATCGCAATGCCATCTTTAGAATTTTGAAAAATTGCTTCAAACTGCTGTTTTTGCGTCAGTATCTCTTGCGTGCGCAATTCGATATTCAAGTTCAAATGCTTTTTTTCTTGTGCCCAAGCGTAAAAAAAAGTTGCACTGTTGACTGCGTGCGACAAGTGAACAATCAGGTTGTTTAATGCCACGAGTGATTGATGATCTTGAACTGGCTGCTGAGCCGTACTGGCATGTGCGTTACCAACCACAACAAAACCATACGGTACATCTGCATCACCTCCAAAAGTGCACAGCAGTGCCTCTTCCATCTTTAGCTGTTTGAGTAGTGACTCAACCGCAGGAACTGAGTTTTCAACAGTGTGAATGAGAGGTTCGACGTTATGGCGCATTGCCTCAACTGCATCCCCAGAAAGCAGGGCCTGCACGATGCGTAACATCGATAGATCAATGCTTGAATCGTAACCTCTATGAAACAACGCTTTAAATAATCCCGTCGCGTCTTCGTGAACAAACACAACCGCACGTTGATACCCTAGGTCATTGATAAACATGTCTAATGCGACATTGACAATTTCTGCAAGCGTATGAGTTTCTTTAATTTCCCGCCAACGCAGATAAAGATTCTCGTAAAACTCAGATTGAAATTTCGGCTTCAAGATAATCATCCCCGCATGCAATACTCTTAAGCATCCGCGTTCTATACTTTGCTTTTGATCGACGCATATTGCGAAATCCTTCTTCGGTGTCGATGCGTTTGCCATTGATTAAATCTGTGTTGTAAATCAACTGCATCAATCCCGTAAAACCACCGCTGTTAGCCCAGTGCACGGGCTTCTGAGCCATCCCATACATCCGCATGTAGCTTAGATCCTCAAAATCGTTGTAGTTTCTGAAAATTGCGCGCTCTCGTGAAACTTCAACAATTGTGTGATAGCCCCAGCCCATAGTGTTAATAAGCGAGGCCAATCCCTTGATCCAATCTTCTGGCGTATGCAGGTAAGGCTTAACAAGCTCATTCCATTCGTCTGAGGACATTACGCCGCCATACGTAAAGAATCCACACGCATGACCTGCTTCGAGAAGAAGTTCAGACGCGAGCTGTTCGCCGTACTCGCCACCTACGTCTTTCATCGCGCGAACAAACTCAAACTGCAAGCGATTAACATAGTCACTTAAATTTCGCGTGATGTAAACCCCAAACGCTGGTATGTAACCTTCTTCGTTGCCCACCATGTTTTCATGGGCACCTAAGAAAGCACGAGTTACAGTTTGTTCATATTGCCAGTCAATTGGGAGTTTGGGTGTATCGTTGAATACCAGTGGATTCTTCGGGGGATAAACCGAAAAATTAGAGGCTTTGGCACGGACAACATGCACGTTGCGATCGTCACCGCAAGACATACATGACAACTGTTCGGCAAAAATTTGATCGAGAGAGAGGCCATAAATAACAGCATACGCCGCTGCAATGAACCCAGTTGTAAAGTAGTCAACTGGATGCTTGCTTGGACCAAACTTCATTCGCCATGTCTTAGAGTAGAAGCTTTTATATGTTTCAAACCGACCACCAGATGGCGTCATTCCTTTAATATCAATCAAGCCATAGCCAAAGGTTTTATAAACGTCCTCCACCATTTGTTTAGCTTCATTAATAGACAGTCCACGACACAAAGCGGTCAACTGATAAAACGCAGCGTCTGCCGCAGAACCAATAATAAATGGGCGACTGTCTATATAGTCCGCATCCAAAATTGATCGCTGAAGGTAGTTGAGGTAGTGATGACAGTGAAAAATCATCGCTTCTCCGCCGATAACGATACAGTTGCGATCCTCGTTGTATGGATACTGCCGAATATCAAACATCGGCATCAGTACTCTTGTCGTCTACACACTGACGCCCCACTAATTCTTCCGCTACCGATCGAATGTAAGCGTACAAGTCAGAAGGAACGAGGATCTCCTTGGAGTCCTTGACTCCATCAGCTGTTAGCCGTTGATCGTATTTCATCAGCTCCGGCATCACACGGATCAGGATTCGATCAACAATCATTGCCTCACTGCATGCGGCAGCGCAGTTAAAAATATGTTTAGCGTCTTTCAAATCGAAACCACTTTAGTTGAATCAGATAAAAATCAGGCCAGTGAGAATCTCACACCCTGAATCCGATTTGTGTTCATTAGCGGAATTTAACGGAAGTAACTACCGTTAAATTTTTGAATGTGAGATTTTCGGCGCATTTGATGGCAGGTACCCCGTAAGCTCCCCCATCAGGTAGACAATTCAAAACTAGAGATTCCTGTTTTAAATGTCCTAGGCATGAACTCCATGGGAGTTTTGCTTCGATAGAGCTGATGGTCTACTACCATCGAATCGATCACATCACGCTTGGCTGTCGGCGTTAGAACTTTCAGGACCAAACATCTTTGATGGCCGTGTTCTCTAACTAAAGTACGCGGCGGCCTTTTTTAGGATGTCAAGCTCCTCGGTCGTGCGCCTAAGTTCAGCCTTGAGCTTGGCCATCTCGGCTTGCAGCACCTTCAAATCGTTGGAGACGGGTTCGTGTACCTTTTTGAACTTACTGACCCACGTGTACAGCACCTCATCAGGGATGCAAAGCCGCTTGACTACCGAATGACCTTTAACGATGACTTGCTTGACCGCTTCATCCTTGAATTCCGGGGCGTATTTCGTCCGTTCTATTTGCATTTCTCCATCTCAGTTTTGACATCATTATTTGTCTACTGATTTGGGGAAATGCCAGTCTGGGAATGCAGCTTTGGTTCTCAGAATTACTTGTTGGCGTGCTTACGCAACCAAGCATCAATCGAAATTTTTCCTGCTCCATGAATGGAGAGCCAGAAAAAAATCGCAAAATATGCTGTCTCTTCAAAACCAAACAGGGTTTCGACCGAATCCACATCGACCAGCTTAACCGAGAGCACCGCCACGATCATCACCACAGCCAATGCACCACCGGCCACCCGCGTGCACAGCCCCAAGATCAGGGCCAAGCCGCCAAAGCACTCGATGCCGGAGGCTACCGGCGTCATGACCTGCGGAAATGGAATGCCCCAGTCAGTGAACAGCTCGATCATGTGCGGCAGGTTGTTGAGCTTGGCCCAGCCAGTAAGCATGAACACGTAGCCCACGATCACACGCGCCACCAGCGGCCCTAGCCACAGCAGATGCGCTGCGACGCGCTCCGGCCATCCGATCAGCACGCTATAGAGCTTGCACATCAGGCCAGACCCACTTGCCACTGAAGCGGTCGAGGCAGGCGAGGTGGATGTAGTGTTTGAGGGTGTGCTCATGAAGGTCTCCTTTGGTGGTTAAAAAACAAGGTCAATGCAACATTTGTGCAAACACGCCATGGCGAATCCAGCGCGAAAACCAGCCCGAAACCGCTGCCTCCGTCACCTGCCCCGCCTCGGCGGTCTGCGCCTCCAATGCGGCAACGGCCACGCCCAACGGTTGCCCTCCGGCGAGGCGGCTCAAAAGCGCAAACTCAGCCGTCTCCAACCGCATGCGCCACACCACATCCTCGTGACGGAACACTAGCAAATGATTGGTACCGGCAGGCGCGGGCGGCACATCCTCGCCCTCGCGCACTGCGGTGTAGTAGGGATCCACTGCATGAGAAAATGTGAGTAACCGCGATGCCACACGCAGCGAAAACACCGCCTCCAGCAGCGCTTGAGGCTCAAGCCTGCTCAGGTCATCAGAGGTCAGCGCGGGGGATTCCCCGGCGTCCTGTAACTCGCTCAAGGCAGTTTCCAGTACGGTCACCTCATGGGCCAGCACCTGCTCGGGCAAGACACGTTCAACGTGCTCTGAAAACGCTGAGAGGTACCGTGCAATATTGAAATGTCGCGAAGGGGTCTGTGCCACATAAGTTGACACCACAGCCTCAAAGGCCGTCTCCCCTAAAAGATGACGCAACACAGGAAAATCTTCAGCAACCACCTCAAACAGCCGCGAACGGTAAGCGTGGTGGTACACGCCAAGTTGCTCACAGGCCGCAAAGCCCGCTTTCGGTCGAATCCAGTCCAGCGCCTGCGCCGGCGGCTCCCTGTCAGACAGGATGTTGTCCAGCAACCGAAGCTGCTCCTCGACCAGATTCACTGGGATGACACTCGGACGCAGCCCTTGTGCTGGCGCACAAGCCTGTGGGTCAACCCTCTCGGAGGTCTCTTCACTCGTTTTTTCCCGAGCTTGCACCCTCGCCGCCACGGCTTTGACCTTGTCCAGTTCGGCATACAACACCTCCCATGGCGGAATCTGTGCATCCCACTCGACCATGCTGTTGGGCACGCGGCCGGCTCGGGCCAAGGTGTAGGCATACAAAGACAACACCTCGTCCACCACCGGTTGGTCGTGGGTGTCGATGATGTGGGTGCCCATGTGACTGTGGCCAGACAGGTGAATTTGCACCACCCGCTCCAAGGGCAAACTGTCGATGTACTTCAACGGATCCATGCGGTGGTTGAAACAGCTCACATGAACGTTATTGACATCCAGTAACAAAAAACAGCCCGACTGACGGGACAATTCGGCCAAAAACTCGGCCTCAGGGATACTCGAAGAAGCAAACTCCAGATACGTCGACGGGTTTTCTAACGCAATCGGACGCCCTAGGTACTCCTGCACCTGCTGCACCCGCCTGACCAGATGCCGCAAAGCCTCTTCGGTATAAGGCACGGGCAATAGATCGTGCAAATTCTGATGAGCCACCCCCGTCCAGCACAGGTGGTCTGAAATCCAGGCCGGCTCAATGTCGTCGGCCAAGGCCTTGAGTTGTCGCAAATAGTCGCTGTCGAGCACATCGACTGACCCGATGGACAACGAAACCCCATGCATCACAACAGGATAGTGCTCGCGAATGCGAGCCAAATTTCGCCGGGCCTTGCCCTGCGTGTCCATGAAATTTTCGGAAATGATCTCGAACCAGTCCACCGTCGGCCAGTACTCGAAGATATGCGAGTAATGGTTCGTCCGCAGACCCAAACCAAAGCCTAGTTCTGGGAAAGCGAGAGAAGTTGTGCTCATGATTAATAAAGGCGCGGCGGGGTCACGTGACAGGAGACCCCACCGCCACCCGTGCCAGAAACGATTACTTGTTGGTTGCGCAGCTGCCATGGCCTTTGCAGGCGTTTTTGCCATCGGCGCCCTGACCCTTGCAGGAATTCATGCCCTTGCAGGCGTGCTTTTCTTTCATTTTTTCAGCAGATGCAGCGGGCGCGTCAGCGGCCTGCGCCACTCCGGCACCCACCAAACCCAGACCCAACAGGCCAGTCAAAGCGGCAGTAACAAGTTTGCTAGAAGTAGACATCACAGTTTCCTTTGAAGAGTTAATTTGCTTGTGCGCCTGGCCCAACTTGAAGGATTCGATGTTGTTGACCCGACACACTTTCTTATTCGCTACAGACCAAAGAATAGTTACATCAGGATTGAAAAAAATCCAGAAACCTTATTGCCACCATTAAATGCACCTAGCATTGTTTGTGAAGACCCTAACAATGCCGAAAACTACCAACGCAGGAAGTGCTTACCTAAAAATGCACCCAGCACACTGACTGTAAAAATGCCAGCACCATACCAAAGGGCAAAAAAGCCAAGCCCAATTTCAGTGCAATGCAACGAGTACAGCATAGCGCTCAAGCTGCCAGAAAAAACGCCTGCCGCAGCTCCAGCCCAAACAGGTTGAGTACTGGCTTGACTCTTCAAAGCCCATAAACTTGACACCAAAACGGGCACAGCCAAAGCGATGATGCTGATTGAGCAGGTATTCCAGGAAACTCCAAACCAGCTTGCCTGTTGCACATCAGGCGGAACGCCATAGGACTGGAGCCCTCCAAGAATAAACATAAAAACCCAACCGAACATCAACCCCCAGAAGGTGTACCCCGGACCAAACCCCGGACGAGCTAGTTGCATCATCCCTTGCCAACTCAACGTGCTCAGCACAATCAACCAAAGTGCCTTGGTCAAGAAAGCAGGATGAATCACCAAGCTCCGCAGATGAGGGTTAATACCCCATAGTATCGAAAGCAACACCACACAAACTGGCAAAGACAACAACAGCTGCTTGCGCATTTGTTTTCGTAGGGGCTGGGACAAGAACCCCTTTTGCCTCGCTAGCAGATGAATGAGATCTGCAGTTTTCATTTAGAAGACCTCCACAAAGACGACAGCACTTTGAGGCCTCGGTGCACATTGACTTTGACCGAAGCCTGGCTTTGCCCAATCAATTGAGCAGTTTCAGCAACAGACAAGCCTTGCAGCTTAGTGTGCTCAATGGCTTGGCGCTGTTTGTACGGCAAGTGTGACAGCAGGACATCAAGGTCGTGTTGCGCATCGCAACTGTCATTGATATCTGGTGCGAACAATGCATGTTCCCAATCGTCAATATCGTCATGCAGATAGGCACGGCGCCCATGGCTTCTTAGATGATCAATCCATTTGTGACGCCCAATGGAAAACACCCAGGCTGTCAAAGGCTGGTCGCTTTCGTAGGTGTGTCGCTTTTGATGGATAGCCATCAGTGTTTCCTGCACTAGATCTTCCACATCGCTGGGAAGTGAACGGAGCTTGCGACCGAAATACCCCCGAAGAGGACCACTGAGCGAAATCAAGAGCTGTTTGTAGGCCTGCTCACCTTCAAGAGCTTGGATCCAAAGACCGTGGAGTTGAGCTTCAAGCGCTTGAAATCGATCGTCCATTCTTACCGAAGGGCAGGAGGCATGCAGCGCGACAGGTCCCACCATGTTCACAACACCTGAAACAAGAAATAAGCTACGTCATTGTTATCGGTAACACCGTACATCCTGCCACTGCCAGAATACAACGCTGTGTGCCCGTAGGGTGACGGCGTCGCGGTAAAGTAGAACACACCATTCCCTACCCATTCGGAGGCCGGCAGATCGGTGCCTGTCCCCGTGCCGTTGTGCTTATCCCAAATCGCCAACACATCATCATAGGTGGGGTTGGAATTCGGATCTGTGGAAGCACCCGGCGTGGCGCTGCTCCAAGAGGTGCCATTATAGGGCTGACCTGGGGCGCCTCCACTTGGGTTTGATGTACCCGCTACACCATCCGTAGGCACAACCAAGGTAAGGCCGTTGTAGGTAAAAGTGCGGTTGCTTTCGGTGACCACTGTGCCCGTGCTGCCGCCAAAGAAATTGGACTCCAACCAATCCATGGTCCCCAGATCGGTAAAGTCACCATTAATAAGCCCATCCTTGTTCCTGTCCAACACGTAGTACCACTTGCCTTCGACTTGAGTCGGAGCAATCAAATTGCCGAGTGGTCCCAGTTCGATGCTATCTTGACCCGCTTTGTAAGACGTGAAGTTGAGCGTGGTGTCGTTGCTGATACCGGCATAGCTGTTGCCAGCGGTATCGGTGAAAACGCCTTGGTCCATTTGCACGGCGTAGTTCTTGCCGCCAATCAGCTCATTGGTGGGGTTGAGCGTCACGGTGTTGCCGCTCACCGTCACTTGGCTGGTGTCGGTCACATCGATCTGAATCTGTGTGCCATCGGTCAAGTTTTTAAGCACAATATTGCCGCTGCCCTTCAATACGTTTTCACTGAAAGTGAACGTGAGATCATCGCTAGCATGGAAGTTCATTGCCTCATCCGCAGGCGTGCTGCTGCTAAGTGTGGGCGCCACGGTGTCCACCGTGATGTTGCGCGTGGCCGCAGCACTGACGTTGCCTGCCGCATCCGTTTGCGTCACCGACAAGGTCTCTGCGCCTTGTCCCATGGCCGTGATGTCCGCCGCCGTCAAGGTATAGCTCCAGCTGGTGCCTGTCACCGTCGCCGCTCTCGTATTGCCCCCTAGGCTGAGCGCCACCGTCGCTCCGGCCTCGCAGGTGCCCGTGATGACACTTGTCTGCTCGCTGGCGTTGATGATGTCATCGCTGGCCACTGTGGCAATGGTGGGCGCACTCGGCGC
>JACCDZ011521200.1_pt1 | contig 28837 bp, 27 predicted proteins | sample 7449551 | NCBI WGS metagenome assembly JACCDZ01 (sample SAMN15323452, study PRJNA562643) | freshwater metagenome | isolation source: river surface water | place: USA:Blue River Watershed | collected 2017-08-18 | reverse complement strand
CACATTCGGGTTTTAGGGTTTTCACTTTGGAAACCTGAATAAATAAACTATCTAAAACAGCTTGGTTGACAACCGTTACTTTCAAGCTATCCGCTTTGTAGGTTACCACTCGTTCAATGGTATGTGTTTTTTCTAAGGGTTTTGAAGCGCACCCATTCATCAAAAGGGTAAGCATGAAAACGAACGCTAAAACCAAAAGGGTTTGCAAAAAGGTTTTTAATGGATTCTCGGATTGAAAATTTGGATTCATAGTTATCTAAATTTTGTTTTTATGACACTTTTTAGCACATCAAAAAAGCTACTGATTAAGTCTTCAACCTCACTATGGATTAAAGTGGAGAAAGAACCTCCCCAAGCACAAATGACATAGGTTAGAATTTTATTCAAATTCAAATATTGGTCGCATACGGCATAGACCGAGAAAGCCACAAAAAAACTCATAATGCCTTCAGCAAGAAACCAACTCAATCTTGGCTTTTTCCCTTTTGATATGGCATTATACACTTTGGTAAAAACGCCAGCCAAAACCACAATGAGAAAAAGAAAATAATCCTGATATTCTTTGATATTATTTAAGAAGGTACTTTTCATTTTTGGAAGGCTTTTTTGTTAGTAAATACGAGCCAATCCCAAGCGTAGCTATAACTAGGCTTGGCAGAAGCAGTTGGGTGATTATTCGGTTTGGGCTTTTTTTTTTCGAATACAAAACGAGACAAACGATTGAGCCATCCTCTTAAATTCACACCGCCCAAGCTTCGGTAATACTTCTCTCTTGATTTTTTTAATTCGAAATGCAGAAACTCTGGATTCGATGCATTTATGATAGCTATGGTATCTCTTGAAATCTTGCTGTCTACTTTTATTTTGGCTCCAAATCGGTCTTTCAATACTTGTTTGACAAACATTCGTTTTCCCGAATTGAAATAATGATCTACAATGAGATTCGCTACCGATTGATTTTCAATTTCATCGGCATTGCAAGCATCCCAGTAATATTTTTTAGCAATCAAAACCGCTGTAGATAAAGGCAGATTTTTCATATCGCTTACCGTTGGTGGGCGTTTGATATACGTTTCATAAACGGGTGCAGATATTCCGTACTTGGTTCCCACCATTTGCCCAAGGGAGTTGGTATTGCCTTTACGGTCGGAAATTTTGTTTTGATACCCTCCTTCCGCTTTTAGTAATTCGGGTAGAAATAAATTGAAATTTGCCATTACAATACTACTTTTTGTGGTTCACTGTTTTTATTTCCCATGAGCAACAACAATCCAATGATGGCTACTGCTCCGAGTACAACTTTGGTTTCTGAGTTCATCTTAATACGGTTTTACGGCATTGCCATTCACAAAATAATACACCCCATTACGGTTGATTAAATATTGACCGCCCACTTTTGAAGCGACAAACACGCCGATATGTTCTCCGTAATCAAAGCTTCCACCGATAAAAGGCTTGGTTCCTGTATTGAAATAGGTTCCTTCGGCTGTTTTTTGGGCATTGAAAACGCTCACATCGTTTTGAATCGCCATTACTTTTTGTCCTTTTTTAGGCAAAACAAAAGCGGTAGGTTGTGCTTTACTGGCTACTTTCTTTTTAGCATACCCATTGAGACTGATTTTGGTCACTCCCTTTTTGGCCAATAGTGCTGCTTTGGTCATATTTCCAAAATCACCATCAATTTTAACGCCCAACAAACGTTGCAATTCTCGCACTTCAAGCCCTTTACTTCCTTTAAACAATAGTTTGTTTTTGTCTAAAACGGCTCCAACTACGGGTTGTTGAATGGTTACTTTTGGGGTTGCTGGTGCTACGGGTTCTGGAGTATAAACCATCAAATCCTCTTCGGCTTCTTTTTTCTTTTTCTTCCAATACAGAAAACCTAAAATTCCCGCTCCAACTACTGCTGTTCCTAGTAGTACTTTATTTTCTTTGCTCACTTTCATATTCTACATTATAAATACATTGGAAATTTTTTTCGCAACAAATGATAATAAGCATCATTCAGTTCTTCTCTCAACCAAGTTTTCAAAGGCAATGGAGTTCCGCCAATGGTATTGTACCCCAAATAGCGGTTGTAATTCCTAAGTCCAAACGCTTTACTAATTAATCCGAATTGGGCTTGTGAAACTCCTGTTAGTTCCTCAATGATTATTTGCTCGTCTGTACCGGTGTAAATGTTCATGGCATTGTACAAGGCTGTGGCTTTTTGACTAGCTGAAAAAACTGGAATCATATTCACATCGCCTTCATCAATATATTTAGTTCCTCCACCTAAAACCGATTGTCCGTTTTTGTTCTTCTTGGTTAGAAAAAAAATCCCTGTTCCAATAACCAAAACCGATACGCCTAGTAGTATTTTCGCTTTATTTGTCATTAGAAAAATCCTTTTATTAAAAATCGCAACTTGGCAATGTCGGTTTCATTGAACTGATCTTGCAACCATTCCACTAAATTCATCTTAACCAAAGTGGCACTTCTTCGCTCTCCAAACTCATTGTACACCATAATAAAACCGTTGTGATTCAATCCTGTTAAGTTGTTTTCTACTGTTTTGTAATTGGCTCCAAAACCTAGCAATGCCGTGTAAATAGCTTCGGCTCTTGCTTTGGCTTGGGTTACATTGATATTGCTTGGTTTGTATCTTTTGTCGGCTCGTAACTGTTGGACTCCTTTGAAAATTTTATAGTAGGCAAAGGCAAATATTCCGCCCAAGAGTGCCACTTTCAAAACGGTCATTCCTGTTGGACTTAACCTCATTGTACTTTCCATCTTCCTTTTGTTTTATGCCGTTAAAAAACCTTTTATCATCTCAAAATTGGTTTTCAATTGGGTGATGGCTGATTTATTCTTGGATAGTTCCGCCAACTTGGTCAGTACTTCTGCATCAAGTTTGGCGAGTTCTTTGATTGCCGATGTCTTTGGTTTTAACTCAAAAGGGGTTTTGGCAACCACTTCGATTTGAATACTTTGTTTTACGCTTCCCATAAGTGATGTTTTTTTAATAATTCTGCTAATTCATTCGAGAATTCAGCATTAGAATTCAATCCGTTGTTGATGCTATCCAAAACATTCACAACTGAATCGTCTATGTTTTGCAAAGCCGTTGCAAACTGTTTTTTAGCTGGCGAAGTGTAACTCTCCACTGCATTTCCCAAACCCACTGGCGGTGTGCCTTTGACAAAACTCATCAAAGCGGGCAATTGCTGAATGGCTCCTAACAACATTTCTTGATTGCCTTTGCTTTTGTTAATGTCATATTTGGATGCCAAGCGTTCTTCTTTCAGCTCTTCATTTTGCTTTTTGAACTCTTTATTTTCGGCTTTCAAGACTTCATTTTCGGTCAACAATCGTTGGGCATCTCCTTTGGCTACAAATAAATTAATCATATCTAGCGTTCCTAAACCATACGAATTCTGAAAAAAATCGGTTGGCTGTTGTGGTACATTTGGTGCTTGAGGTGCTGGCATTGGCTCGGAAGTATCTTTTGAAAAATTGACTTCAAAACTTTGACCATCAATTTTGAACGTACTTCCGTTTTTGCGCTTCAAACTCAAACTTAATCGCTTGTGACCGTTGGCAAAAAGGGTTTCAAAAAACTGTTCTGCCGTTCCTTCATCAGCTGTGATTTCAGCATGGGTTTTATTGCGAAACACAAACGAATTGGTATCCAAATCGAAAACCGAAACTGCCGAATACTGATCGGTGTTTAATTTTTCTATGAGATGATCTAATTCCTGCATCGTATTAATTTTTTATAGACAATATCTAGTTCTTTTTTGTTCCAACTGAATTTTGAAAATTCCTTTGAAATATTGGTTTCAATTGGTGCAAATCGAATGGACAATTCCACTTTTGAAGTTGAACCATCCGAGACTACAATGGTGGCTCTTTCCTTGCTAGCCAATTCCAAATCATTGATAAAAACGGGCACAAAACCACTATTGATTACTTGCAAAGTCGTTACATCATCAATGGTGATGTCCTGGTCTTTTTTGAGTTTAAAAAAACTACTCCTGTGTTAATAATTAGAATGTCTTGTGTCATTTTTAGAAGTCTTAACAGCTAGAAGGATTTATTTTGTACATCAAAATCAAATGGAAATAGGTGTCTTTATCTACTGATTTTGCGGTCTTTGCTTTGAAAGTGAAGGTTTTGGATTCCGTATCAAAAAGCAAGGGTTTGTAACTATCTTCAAATCCTGCACCTTCTCTTCGTTTCCAATGATTGATGTGAGTAGGTTTTGAAAACGCTACGCCACTATCATCATAAATACCAAACTCGGCAAAATTATCAGGGTCGTTGTGGTTGGTATGCAATTCGGCTCCCAGTATAAAACCCACATCTAAAGCCGTGGTAAGCATTGCTTCATTTCCTTCGGTTGGAATCAATAAATTGATTACTTTTTCTCTTACTGCCATAGTGAATAATGTTGAAAAAAAGCCGTAAACATTACGGATACGGCTTTATAAATTGAACCTTTACGGATTAAACTTGAGCTTGGTGCGCTCTTACTTCAATTCGAATGTTGTACTCTTGGTCAGCTGGAACGGAAACACCTTTTGGGTATTCGATTTCCATTTCAAACTCCATATTCGAACGAATCAAAGGCGACGTGGATAAACTCCTGAAAGAAGACACAAATCCATCTTGACATAAATCGGTAATCGGCATATCTACCAATTGATTACGGTCTTGGTTAATTCGGAATTCTGCTCCTAAAAAGGCTTTAGGCAAACTGTTTTGTCCTGTAATGCTCCAAGGGCTTACCCAAGTTTCATTTTTCAAATCGTCTGAACCAGTGGCTCCCACCAACACACGCATGCTATCCAAAATGTAGTCTCGACCTGCGTTTAATTTGTTTCCATCAATGTTGGTTATTCCAACTTCTCTTCTAGTGTTGACATCCACTAGATTTACAATACCTGCATTTCCTTTAATCTTCACATTTAAGTAAAGCGTTTTGTCGGTCAATTTTAATTGCCCTACTCTTGGAATTCCACCATTTCTTTTAGCCTTGATTGTCGCTACCGCTGACGCTAATTCTACTCTTCTAGTCATTTGATTGTTTTTTGATTGATGATTGATTTTTAAAGTGATTCTCATCGTTGAGAACTCTTGATTTTTTTATTGGTATAATTCCGAATACAAATCTTCTTCATCGGAACCGTTAAGACCGCTTTCGTCTTCCATTCCGTAAATGTTGGCTTCTGGTCCTTGTAGTCCGTGATCGTACAATTCATCTTCCAATGCGCCATTCAGACCGTTATTCATTTCAAAAACATTTCCTGCTTCGTCTATGAAAGTGCCGTTCAAGCCGTTTTCATCGTACTGGTAAATTTGACCATCGCCTCCCATGAAAGTACCTTGCAAGCCTTCGTCACAAGGACAAGCCAAGCCTACAGCTCCTTTGATAAATCGGGTAGCTTTGCTATCTCCAGTAAGTTTGCTACTCAAACTTTTATCAGCTATTTTTTTGATTCCTGTCAAGGCTTGCACCACAGCTGAACCCATCAAAGCGCCTTTCAAAAGATTATCTTTAGTGGATGTTCCTCTGACTTTTGTGGCTCCAAAAGCCGAAGCTCCTGCCAAAACGATATTGATAATCGGACTTTCGGATTGGGGTAATAAAGTGCTAACGCCATTTGATACCGCACCTCCAACAACTCCACCACCAATGATTGCTACTTCTTTATTCATCTTACTTTTATTGATTTAATTACGTTTTACTTTTTTGTGGCCATGTAAATTCCTCCTCCCAAAACCACTGCTCCAATTACATACAGCATAGTATTGTCTTTTGGCTTTTGTTCAACGGGTTTGATAGGCATTAACTCGCCAACAGGTTCTTTTTCAGTCGTACTGCTTTCGCTTGTCTCACTTTGATACGAACTCGTATCAGCACTTTGCCTTTGTTCATTCTCCATTTCAGGGGTGGCAAATGAAGCAGGTGTGATCTCGCTTACCGTGCTCAATTGTGGTCTCGGACGGTTTTTAATCGTGTCAACCACTTGTTTGCCAATAGGTGTTTTAGACAATTGAACCGCTTTATTTACGGCCTTGGATTTGGCTACTTTTCGAACCAATCTACCCGTTTTAGAATCCATTAGTTTGGAAGCTACGCCACCGCCAACAGGAATAAAACTCGCTGCTATTGGTGCAGCAAACTTTGCTACCTTGATTGTGTTTTTTAAGCTCACGTCTCGAAGCCTAATTTTTCTCAGGAATTTGGATTTTCCTAATCCTACTCCGCCATCATTTATAATTATCATACTGCATAGTTTAATTTGATTTTCCAAATACAAACGCTCCTCCAATTACCGCCACAATAGCCGATACCAACACCACATTTGAAGAGGGCTTTGCAAAGAAATGCGATTTCTTTGCAACGGTTTTGCGATTGCCTTTGGGGGCATTCAATCCAAAATGGGGTAAATTAACTTCGGTGTCGTGTGCCATGGTATGTATGGGTTCTCGGTTATTATTCGTAGTTCCGTCAATGATAAAATAGCCTTCGCTTATGTTGCCTGTTTCCTGATTCAAAGGCACAATGACATACACGTGAGTAAATAAATCAGGGCGAAAACTCGGTTGTTTTATTTGTCTTATGTAATGTCTAATCCCTAAATTCACTAACAAACAACTGGCAAAAATGGAATAGGTTTTACAATCTACTCCCTCAGCTCGTTGCTTGAATGCACAGGCTGGACTTCTTAAATTTTGCTCCATGCCATCCGCCTTGTACTGAATGTGATGGTACAAAAACCAATAGATTTTGTCACAGGTTTCTTTTAACGATTCCCTTTGCAAAAGCGTTGCAACTTGCTTGGTTTGGTCGTTGTACTTAATCACCATTTCCTTTATCATCCGAACGGTATCAAAAGTATTGCCGTTGCCTAACTTTGTTTTATCACAAGCAACTTTAGGAAACAACGGCTCGTACTCTTGACCGCCTAATAGTTTTCGCTGTAACAAGCTATCAATGTCCATTTTCGTTTCGTTCTTGCATAGAGTATCAGGCTTTCTTTTGTTTCTTGAACTCAAAGATCAAAAGCTTTTTTTTAGGAATTGGAGGGTTGGAGAGGATGGAACCGCTTTGCAAAGGATGGGGTAAAGTTGCAAAGGGTTTGCAAAGGATTTATGAAATTTATTGTTCAAACAACCCTCTTTTGCTTCAACTATACTATACTTCATTTGACAGAAATAAGTAATAAAAAAGCTATATTTTATATTTTATATAAATAATCTTATGCACTTTTTTTGGGTTATACTGCCCACGATATTCATGTAACTTCCTTTTACAATCAATTGCATTTTTGTATGTTTGTTGATTGGCACTAACATATTTTGCAATTAAGTTGTAATTTATGTTAGTATAAGAAAAAAAATGAATTGTGCCGGCACTGTCGACACAATTCAAATGCAAAAAAATCATAACAAAACTAGCGACTCGCAATGCCTACATTAAACTGGATCGGAAAAGAAAAAGTAATCAACCATCACCAAGACGTACCCTACAAAATACTTGAGCCACAATATGGCTTTACTGATGGCCTACAACAATCTGAACCTAACGAAAGTGGCAACAAAATCATTCATGGTGACAACCTCGAAGCCCTAAAAAGCCTATTGCCAGAATATGAAGGCAAAATAAAATGTATTTATATTGACCCTCCTTACAACACAGGAAACGAAAGTTGGGTGTATAACGATAACGTAAACCATCCTAAAATCAAGAAATGGTTAGGCGAAGTAGTAGGTAAAGACGGAGAAGATTTAACACGCCACGACAAATGGTTGTGTATGATGTACCCAAGATTAAAACTATTACACAAACTATTAGCAAAGGACGGAGCTATTTTTATTAGTATTGACGATAATGAACAAGCATATTTGAAGTTGCTTTGTGATGAGATTTTTGGCGGAAATAATTTTGTAGGGAATATTGCAGTTGTAAATAATTTCAAAGGGAGAAGCGATGATAAATTTGTTGCAACTGCACACGAGAGTTTATTAATTTTTCACAAAGGGAATTTTATTACGAATGGTGTTGTGGTTCCAAATGAATACATAGATGAATATAAACTAAATGATGAAAAAGGTTTTTTTAGATTACAAGGACTAAGAAAAAGAGGATCAGGTGCTTTAAGGGAAGACCGACCTAATATGTTCTACCCTTTTTATTATAATGAAAAAAATAAAACCCTTTCCTTGAATAAGATAACAAATGATGATATTGAGATATTACCAAAATTATCTGATGGAAAAGATGGAAGATGGCGATGGGGTAAAGACACAGCAAATGAAAGGATTGATGAACTTTTATCTCAAAAGGTCAAAACAAGAAATGAATATGATGTATTTCAAAAAGATTATTTAGAAAAAGAAGGAGTAAACAAAAGGATAAAACCAAAATCATTTTGGCACGGTTCAGAATTTTCGAGCGAAGCTGGAACACTGCAATTAAAAAAAATATTTCAAGAAAAAACTTTTGACACTCCTAAATCAGTTGATTTTATAGAATATTGTTTGCAACAAGCAACTGACAAAGACTCATTAATCCTTGACAGTTTTGCGGGTTCAGGAACAACAGCCCATGCAGTCTTGAATTTGAATAAACAAGATGGCGGAAATAGAAAATTCATTTTGATAGAAATGGAAGATTACGCCAATACGATTACTGCCGAAAGAGTGAAACGAGTAATTAATGGCTATGGTGAAGACAAGAAAAAAACAGAGGGCACAGGAGGAAGTTTTGATTATTATGAGTTGGGCGAGCCCTTGTTTTTGGAGGAAGAGGTACTTAATGAAGCTGTAGGGTTAGAAAATATTTTAAAATACATTTGGTATTCCGAAACAAGAACATCTTACAACCCAACAGCGCATTCACTTGTAAAAGAAAACTATCGCATAGGTTCAAAAGACCAAACAGATTATTATTTTTATTACATTAAAGATGCGATTACAACGGTAGATTATGATTTTATGGCCAAAATAAAACACAAAGCCAGTCAATATATCATTTATGCAGATAACTGCTTACTCGAAAAAGATTTTATGCTAAAGCATCACATCATTTTCAAAAAAATTCCGAGAGATATAACGAGGTTTTAGACTATACTATTTGAATTATGGAAGAAGGATTAAGTAAATTTATATTATATACCGCACCAAGCGGAGAAATTCGGGTAGATGTTTTATTGAAAAACGAAACCGTTTGGTTGTCTCAAAAGGCAATGTCAATACTTTTCGATTGTTCTGCTGATAATATTTCCTTGCATTTAAAAAATATTTTCGAAATCAATGAGTTGGAAGAAAATTCAGTTACCGAGGTTTTCTCGGCAACTGCATCTGATGGGAAAAATTACAAAACTAAACACTACAATCTCGATGCCATAATTTCGGTGGGTTACCGAGTAAATTCGGTAAAAGCCGTTCAGTTCAGAAAATGGGCGACGCAAACCTTAAAAGAATTTATAATCAAGGGTTTTGTGCTTGATGATAATAGATTGAAACAAGGGCAAACTCTTTTTGGTAAAGATTATTTTAAAGAATTACTACAAAGAGTACGTTCTATCCGTGCGAGCGAAAGAAGAATATACCAACAAGTAACCGATATTTTTGCAGAGTGCTGTATAGATTATGATAAAAATTCAGAAATAACAAAGAACTTTTATGCAATGGTTCAGAATAAATTTCATTTTGCAATCACTGGTAAAACAGCAGCTGAAATAATATCTAAAACAGCAGATAGCAAAAAGGAAAATATGGGATTAACCTCTTGGAAAAACGCACCTGCTGGACGAATACTAAAGTCAGATGTTATTGTTGCTAAGAATTATTTGCAAGAAAAAGAAATCAAGCAATTAGAACGAACTGTTACAAGCTATTTCGATTATATTGAAGGCTTAATAGAAAGAGAGAATACTTTTACAATGCAAGGGTTAGCTAGTAGTGTTAACAAATTCCTTACTTTCAACGACTACAAAGTCTTAGAAGGAAAAGGAAAAATGAAAAAGATTACCGCTGACAAAAAAGCGATAAAAGAATACGATACGTTTAACAAAACTCAAAAAATCATTTCCGATTTCGACAAAGTGGTCAAGGGATTGGGGAAAGGAAAAAAATAGTTTTTGAATGCTTGCATTTTTAAAATAATAATTTCAAATCTAACAAAATGGATTATATAGAAATAAAAGGATACAAATCTATAAAGGATACAAAAATAGAACTCAAACGTATTAATATCCTTATTGGATCAAATGGTGCAGGAAAGAGTAACTTATTGTCTTTTTTTGAATTTCTAAACAACCTTTACGAAGGGAAATTAAAAGAATATGTAGCACTAAATGGAGGTGTTGAAAAAATGCTTCATAAAGGCGAAACAAATAGTATCGAATTATATTCTAAAATTGGTTTTAATAAAAATCATTATTCGTTTAATCTTAAAAAGGGCGACCCTCATTTTATCTTTACTTCCGAAATTTTATGGTATGACAGTGATTATTTTGGGTCTCCAATAGAAATATGTAATTATGATACCGAAGCGGAATTACGATACAATACAAAACCAAGAGCGCAATATATCAGAGAATATTTAGATAGTTTAAAAAAATACCATTTTCACGATACTGGCAAAAATTCTCCTTTCAATTTACCGTCTAATGTGCATCAGGACTCTTTTATGCTGTATAACGATGGTAGAAATTTAGCAGCAATTTTGTTCCGAATCAGAGAGGAAAGACCAAAAACATACCGACGTATTAAAATGGTAATTCAAAGAATTGCTCCATACTTTAACGACTTTTTTTTAACTCCAGACAATGAAGGGACTATTCGCTTGTTTTGGCAAGACAAATACAGTTCTTTTATTTATGGTGTAAATGATTTGTCCGATGGTACTATACGTTTTATTGCTTTAGCAGTTTTGTTTATGCAACCCATTCTGCCTAAAACAATTATCATTGATGAACCTGAATTAGGTTTACATCCATGGGCAATTGGTATTTTGTCAGGAATGATACAAGGAGCTGCAAACGACGATTGTCAAATTATAATGGCGACTCAATCTACCGATTTAATTAGTAATTTCAATCCCGAAGATGTTGTAACGGTTGACCAAATGCAAGGAAAAACAGAATTTACAAGACTCAGCAGAGAAAATTTATCTTTATGGTTAGAAGATTATGCATTAGGTGATTTATGGAAACGAAATATTATTAATTCAGGACAACCTCAATAATATGAAGAAAATTTTTATTATTTGCGAGGGTTATTCTGAATTAGCATTTTGTAAAGACATTTTAGAACCTCATTTAAAAAAATTTCAGATAGCCTTATATTATGAATTAACGGCTCAATCCAAGGATGGAGGAATAACGAAATGGGTAAACATAAAAGATCAAATCAATAAAATAAATCAAGAATATCCCGAAGCCACGATTACAACCTTTTTGGATTATTATGGTATAGACAAAAGTCATAAATTTCCAAATTGGGCAGATTCAAAATTAATATCAGATAAGACAGCCCGAATGGAACTCTTAGAAAAAAGCATGGGTTTTGATATTGTAGCCGAGATAAAATTTATCCCTTACATTCAATTACATGAATTTGAGGCACTTGTTTTTTCTGACTACAATGCTTTCGAACTGCTTTATGACGAAGAGGAAGCAGATTTATATGCTCTCAAAAAAATATGTGATGATTATCCAAATCCAGAAGATATAAATGACAGCACTGTTACAGCTCCTTCTAAAAGATTAATTAGGCACATTCGTAGATTTAATAAAAAACAATCGGGTATTGATCTATTGTCTGTTATCGGATTAGAAAGAATCAGAAATAAATGCCCAAGATTTAAAAATTGGATTTCAAAATTAGAAACTATTTAAAGTGGTCGAATTCGACCACTTTAGAAAACGAAAAGTTATAAAAAGCAAAAAACGCAAAGCATCTAGGCTTGCGTTTCTCGATTTCCTTCATCCAAACGGTATGAAGAACTCAATGCAAAAACAGGAATAAAAAGCAAATAAAAAATAAATGGAGTTAAAATCCTACCAGCAACAAGTAATTACTGATCTAGAATTATTTTTAGAATACCTTCAAAAGTATGCTAACCCAGCAAAAGCCTTCAAACACTATTGGGAAGACAAAGTTGGACCATACGAATTAAAGCTTGATGGTACATATAGCGGAATGGTTCCCTACAAAGACAACATTCTTAATACACCACACATAGCAATAAAAGTTCCAACCGCTGGAGGAAAAACATTTATTGCCTGCAATGCCATACACTCTATTTTTAGTACTTATGACAGTAGCAGACCAAAAGCGGTGGTTTGGTTAGTGCCATGGAGTAACTTATTACAACAAACAGCCTCAAGTTTATCTGATTCATCTCATCCTTACCGCCAAAAATTAAATACTTTATTTAATCATAGTGTGGAAGTGTATGAAAAAGAAAGTTTGTTGCAAGGAGCTAATTTTAATCCAACATCCGTTTCCGAACAGTTGAATATTTTTGTATTCAATTTTAGTAGTTTACGAATTAATTCCAAGAAAAAAGACGACCGAAAAATATACCAACAAAACGGCTCCTTGGAAGCATTTAGAGATACTGTTGTTGAGCAAGATTTGGTTTTACCTGACACTGACGAAAGTGCTTTAATCAATATTATTCGAAGTCTAAATCCATTGGTTATTGTTGATGAAAGTCATAATGCCGAAAGTGATTTGAGTGTTGAAATGTTGCAAAATTTGAATCCATCATTTGTACTAGATTTAACCGCTACGCCAAAAAAGAACAGCAATATTGTTAGTTATGTCAATGCTATCGAATTGAAAAAAGAGCATATGGTAAAATTACCAGTTATTGTCTATAACCACAGCCGCAAAGAAGAAGTAATCAATAGTGCTTTACATTTACAAAGACAATTAGAACAGCTAGCAATTCAAGAATCTTTAGAAGGTGGCAAAAAGATAAGACCAATTATTCTTTTTCAGGCACAATCCAATATTAAAGGAAGTGACAATACAACCTATACTAAGATTAAAGAGAAACTAATTGAGTTAAAAATTCCTGAAGAGCAAATCAAAATCAAAGTAAGTGGTTTAGATGAGTTGAAAGGAATCGACCTAATGGATGAAAATTGTCCTGTTCGATACATTATTACAATCAATGCACTAAAAGAAGGATGGGATTGTCCATTTGCCTATATTTTAGCTTCATTAGCAGACAAATCATCAGCAGTAGAAGTAGAACAAATTTTAGGGAGAGTATTGCGTCAGCCTTATGTATTAAAGCATAAAGAACCCTTATTAAATTTATCTTTTGTTTTAACAGCTTCTGCTAAATTCAATGAAACCTTGGATAATATTGTCAAAGGACTGCAAGATGCAGGATTTAGCAATAAAGACTATTATGCCGAAGAAATTATCCCTGAAAACAATGTTGCGCCAATATCAGACAAGGAAGCCTTAGATAGAGATTTGTTTGGAACTTCAAACGAAGACAAATCTAGTGAACAGTTTGATGATAACGATATTACAAATATCAATATAGGTGCAATTCAATTTGATCCTTTAGAAAAAGAGTTTACACCCACTGCGAATTCAACAATAAATCAAATTACTCAAAAAGCTATCGAACAAGGAAATGCATTTGATACAAGATTAAATGAAGACACAGGAGATAGTAACGAATACCTTTTAAGAGAAATGGGAAAAGAACCAAAACGTTACAAAATAGTTGAACATTTTCATCAAGTAGCCGAAAATATAGAGTTACCTCAGTTTTACAAAAAATTAGATACAGATGTTTTAAGTCGCGAATTAATTTTTGACGAATTAAGTCAAGGAGAAGTTTTTTTGAATAGAGACCAGTTATTAAGTACCTTCAAATTGTCATCAAAAGATATTGAAATTGATTTTAACAGTGTTAGTGCCGACATTGTAAAGGTCGATTATGATGAAGTTCGTAAAGATGCTATAATTTCTAAATTTAGTATTCAAGCAAAAAAAATATTGATTGATACCATTGTAGCCAAACCAAAGGAAAAGCAGGTTAAAGATATTACAAGTATAATGGTGGGTAAAATTGGTAATATGACACCAATTCCAGAACAAGAAATCAAGAAATACATCGAGCGCATTTTTAGTGAGTTCTCTACTGAAGAGATTATTGATGCAGTAAACAATGAATACAACTACGTTTATAAAATAAAGGCCAAGATTTTAGAATTATCAAACCAACACGCCAAAGAAGAGTTTAGTAGATTGTTAGATACCAATAAAATCATTGTAAAACCAAGTTTCAAGTTCAAAGAAACACTAATTCATACCAAAGAAGGAGCTAAAATCGACAAATCACTCTATGAGCGAGAGGGTGATATGAATAATTTTGAACAACGTTTGATTATGGACATTGCTTCACAAGAAAATGTTTTGTTCTGGCACAGAAATTCAGTAACCAAAGATAAAGGCTTCTATTTAAACGGTTTTAGCAACAATCACTACCCCGATTTTATTCTTTATACGCAAAGACAAAATATCATTTTAGTGGAAACCAAAGGCGATTTTCTAGACAATGACGACAGCAAAGCAAAGAATGTTTTAGGTAAAAAATGGGCCGAAAAATCAGGAGAGAACTATAAATATTTTATGGTTTTCGAAAACAAAAACGTTGATGGTTGTTACACAGCTAAAAACTTTTTGGATATTATAAGGGAGTTGTAGGTAAATTTAAAAATAAGAAGAAATCCCCAAACTCATTCCATCCGTAATTGCGGGTGGATTTCCAAAAATGTCTCGTTGCTTTTGAAATCGATAATTAAACCGAATAACTGTTTGGGATGTAGGTCTAAAACTAATTGCGGGCATAATGCTCCAAAGGTCTTCGCCTATATTCCCACCGGTTTCTTTAAACGTCCCCACATTCCAATCTACATATTCTAATCTACAAGCTAAATTTAATCCCGCATTTTCCCAACCCAAAATTGTTCTCTTCAAAACAGGTTGCACAATATCTATAAATCCGCCATATTGTTTATTGCCAAATTGTTGTGAGTACGTTTCTGGAACATCAACTTTAATCCACGCAAATTCTGTAGTAATAAATGTACTCGTTTTTGGAATAGTGGTATTAAAATCTAACGCAAAAACGGAAACACGTCTTTTTTCGTCAATTACAATTCCTTCGTCTTCAAATTTATTGTAGATCCCTTTCATATAGGATATTCCAAGCTCTCCAATTTTACTATTCCTTATCGCTAACTTCCCAGTTAATAAAGGGGTTCCAGAGTTTATCTCATCAAATCTATCGGTGTTATTTTTTGAAGCAGGTAAAAAAGTTTTGTTTTCTTCATTCTCAATTATTGAGTTGTCAAAGTTTCCTGACAAATATAGTTCATAGCCTAACATCCAATTAGTTGTGTATTTTTTTCCAAAAAAACCTGCACCAACATTACTAAATGACCCTGGTAACATTTGTGTAGCTGATATCGGTCTATCAGTAAATTCCCATTTTGGGCCATCGTGATTTTGATTAAATGATCCTATTGGATTTAGTATTATTCCAGCTCTTAAATTAACTAAGGGATGAAACTCTATATCAACAGATGCAAATTCAATGGCGATTTCTTTTCCACCATCTTCAAATTCTATTTCGCTTAAAAATTTCACTCGTTTACTTATTGCTGATGACATAAAAATAGACAATCTTCTCGCTTGAAATTGATGTCCTTCTGAAACACCATCTGTTGTTATTTTTTGCCAATTCATTTCAACATAACCACCAATAGAGATAGGAGTTTTATTAATATTCAAAGAGGGTCTATTGTATAGAGCATCCATATTAAGGATGTTTTTTACAGTATCTTTTGGGATTCTTTTCAGCAAAATCGGGTCAATTTGAGCAAAAGAATTTAAACTAAGCAGAAATACAAAAAGGAATATATAAGTTGGTTTTAATCTCATTTTAGGGAAATTTTTAGGATATTGTTTTCTATTATTATTGGAAATTTTCTTAAGTCTTCATCTGCGGGGCCGTTTTCTAAAACACCTCTATTGTTAAATTCACTTCCGTGTGCAGGACATTGTAGTTTATCTCCAAAAACCTGTAATTCTGCCCCTTGATGAGTACAAACCATTAACATTGCAGCATAATCTGTAGCATCGAATCGGTAGACACAAATAGGCGATTTTAATAGTTCATTTTGAATGATGATGTATTTTTTATAGGTTGTTTCTCGTTCCTTTTTTATTTCAAAATCAGAAATAGGCACCAAAATATCCGATCCTTTGATTTCTTTTGAAAGAATATGAGAAGAACTGCAACTTTGCAATAAGGTTATACCTGTAATTCCTGCTAAACAGCCAAAACCACACGTCTTTAAAAATTCTTTTCTGTTCATAATTACAATGATTTTATAAATTTCAGTAATGCCTCTTTTTCCGATTGAGAAAGTTTTAAGTAGTTTGTTTTGCTGTTGGTTGCTTCTCCTCCGTGCATAATTATTGCTTCTTCAATACTTCTTGCTCTGCCGTCGTGCATCAAGAAATAATTTCCGCCTTGGGAGTTCTCAGAAAGACCAATTCCCCAAAGTGGAGGAGTTCTCCATTCATAAGTTTTAGCACTTCCTTCGGTATATCCATCATCTAAACCTGCTCCCATATCGTGTAAAAGTAAATCTGTATATGGCGAAAAGGTCTTGAAAGAAAGTGGGCTTATTGGCGAATATCCAGTAGTTAATTCTGATTTATGGCAACCTATGCAGTTAATTTGCTTGAATAACTGCTTCCCGTGATTTACCACATTATCCTTTTGATTTCGTTGAATTGGTGCTTTTAATACGTTCAAATAAAAAACAACATCATTTACTTTACCAGTCGCTACTTCTGGGTCTATTTCTAAATTGGAATAATGATCTATCGGATTGAAAACAGAGGTAATTCCCATATCCTGATTATAGGCATTTACGGATTGATGCAATAAATCAAAAGCAGATGCTTTTTTACCAAATCTTCCAATGTATTTGCCGTTTTTAGTAATTGAAGTTGAAGTCGGCATTGAATAATTTGGAATTTCAATCCAGTTTACCGTTCCAGAAATTCCATCTCCATCACTATCGTTGGGGTCTTCCATTGCTAATAAATCAGCATCAGTAACATTTTGCAAAAATCCTAAACCTGAAAACGCTGGAGGGGTAAATTTAGAAAATGTTGCTCCAGCAGGAATTTTTTCGGGCAAGAAACCTGGTAATGCCCTGTTTTGCAATTGAGGGCCACCTTGATTAAGAAATTGATTTCCTGTTTCATCAACTTGACCAAAGCGAGTTAGTGTGGTAAACAAATGTCCCTTGCCATCGCCTGCATGACAATTAATACAACTCGTTCCAACAAAAGTTGCACCCAAGCCAGTTTCTCTCGTAAAAACTTCATTTACTGCCGCATCACCTCGCAAGAATTGAGATAATTGCGCCCTAGAAAGCCCTTCTACTGTTCCGTCTAATAATTCATCCTCTTTCGGTATATCTACATAACTAGTTTCACAAGATGTTAATCCAATTAAAAATATCAAGAGTATTTTTTTTATATCTAAAATTTTATTTTTCATCATTATTAATCTATTTTTTAGACAAATCTAAATATTTTTTTAGATAATATATATTTTATTTTTAATTAATTCTTGGAAAGATTATATCCGTACATTTTGAAATTCGCGTATAATGAAAAAAAACAATAACCAGCCATATACCTTTTAATCAATTTATTTAGCAATCCATTCAATTTGATAATAGTTATAGCAACACGAGTTTTGTACTTTTTAAAATTTATTCTAAATAATGTTTAGAGAAAAAAAAATCCCTTACTTTTGCCACTGTGAAATTTGCAAACTTTATATTGTCCCTCTATCTTGTAGCACTTTCGTGTCTGCCATGTGCTGATATGAAATTGAATGCTACAGAACACTCATCAAATAAAGTTGTGACACAACAAGACAATCACGCACACAATAATGAAATTGATTTATGTACTCCTTTTTGTGTTTGTAATTGTTGTGGTCAGCAAATTTTAAATTTCAATCATCAAATTACCTTTGAGTTTAAAAAATTTCCAACAGAAATTTCTACTCAAATTCCAACTTACAAATCAATCCTGACTTCTAGTTTCTTCGGAAGTATTTGGCAACCGCCTCAAATAGTGTAATGAAACCCCTTCCGTCCAGATAGCTATCAGGATCGCGATTAGGGATAGAAACTTGTGACCTATTCACAAATAATAGCAAAAGTAATTTTGCTAATTTCTAATTCATTACTACTATTTCAATGTTAGATAAAATCATACAATTCAGTATAAAGAACAAGTTTATAATACTGTTATTTACATTAGTTCTAATAGCTTGGGGAAGCTATTCTATTAAAAACCTACCACTTGATGCATTACCTGATATCACAAATAATCAAGTACAGATCATTACAACCGCTCCTACTTTGGCAAGCCAAGAAGTAGAACAATTAATTACTTATCCGTTAGAACAATCTGTAAAAACTATTCCAAAAGTTATTGAATTACGCAGTATTTCACGTTTTGGCCTTTCGGTTGTTACGGTTGTATTTAAAGACGATGTGGATATATATTGGGCAAGAGAACAAATTTTTCAACGCATAGCCGAAGCAAAAGAAAACATTCCAAATTATGCAGGTTCACCTGAATTAGCTCCTATTTCAACTGGTCTTGGGGAAATATATCAATATGATGTATATGCTAAAAAAGGGTATGAGAATAAATATGATGCGGTAAAATTAAGAACCATACAAGATTGGATTATTATTCCTCAACTGCAAGGTATTGAAGGAGTTGCCGAAGTCAGCACTTGGGGTGGGAAACTAAAGCAATACGAAATTGCAGTCAACCCCAATACGCTCAATAGTTTGGGAGTTACAATCACAGAAATTTTTGATGCCTTAGAGAAAAACAATCAAAATACTGGCGGTGCATATATCGAAAAAGATCAATATGCTTACTTTATTCGTGGTGTTGGTATGGCATCAGGCATCAAAGATTTAGAAAACGTAGTGGTAAAAAATCGAAATGGTGCTCCTGTTCTAGTTCGAAATGTAGCTACTGTTAGAGAAGGTTATGCTTTGCGTTATGGCGCCTCTACAAAAGACGGTAAAGGAGAAATTGTCTGCGGAATGGTGCTAATGCTCAAAGGCGAAAATTCAAAAGCAGTAAATGAAAGAGTTAAAGAAAAAATGGCTCAAATTAATAAAACGTTGCCAGAAGGTGTTGTGGCTGAAGCTTTTATTGATAGAGGTAAATTGGTTGATAACGCCATTGGAACAGTAACAAAAAACCTTTTGGAAGGTGCATTAATAGTGATTTTTGTACTGATTTTATTTCTTGGTAATCTTCGTGCCGGATTAATTGTAGCCTCTGTAATTCCACTATCAATGCTTTTCGCTGTAATCCTGATGAATCTTTTTGGAGTCAGCGGAAACCTAATGAGTTTAGGAGCTATTGATTTTGGTATCATAGTAGATGGAGCAGTTATCATTGTGGAAGCTACAATGCACCATCTGCAAAAGCTAAAAAGACAAAAAAACTTAACACAATCCGAAATGGATAGTGAGGTATACAATTCAGCTTCAAAAATTAGAAATAGTGCCGCCTTTGGTGAAATCATCATTTTAATAGTTTACCTACCTATTTTAGCATTAGTGGGTACGGAAGGCAAAATGTTTAAACCAATGGCAATGACAGTAGGATTTGCTGTTATTGGCGCTTTTATATTATCCCTTACCTATGTGCCAATGATAAGCGCATTGTTCCTATCAAAAAACACAGAACACAAATCAAATTTTAGTGATAAAATGATGACTTGGTTTGAAGATTTATACACGCCTCTATTAAACAAGGCATTGCAATTGAAGAAAATAGTTCTAGGTATTTCTTTAGCGTTGTTTGTTTTAGCAGTGATTACTTTTCAAAATATGGGTGGCGAATTTATTCCAACCATTGAAGAAGGTGACTTAGCTATCAATGCGACTATTATGACTGGGAGTTCCCTTTCCCAAATGGTAGAAACAACAACAAAATATGAGAAAATTTTAAAAGCAAAATTTCCTGAAATCAAAACTATAGTATCAAAAATTGGAAGCGGTGAAATACCAACCGACCCAATGCCTATTGAAAGTGGCGATTTGATTATAGTCTTAAAAGACAAATCGGAATGGACTTCTGCCGATAATTGGGAAGATTTAGCCAACTTAATGAAAGAAGAAATGGAAGTTATTCCTGGAGCCAATATTGAAATTTCACAACCCATTCAAATGCGTTTTAACGAATTAATGACTGGAAGCAGAAGCGATATTGCTATTAAAATCTTTGGCGATGATTTAGAAGTTTTAGATGCTAAGGCCAAAGAATTAATTTCAAAAGTAAACTCCATTGAAGGAATTGGAGATTTGAAAGCAGATAAAGTAACTGGGCTTCCTCAAATAACAGTAAAATACGATTATAATAAAATTGCTTTGTATGGATTGAACATTGCCGACATCAATCAAATTATCCGTTCATCATTTGCTGGCGAAAGTGCTGGAAAAATATACGAGGAAAGCAAACGATTTGACGTGGTAGTTCGTTTAACCAAAGACAATCGAACAGACATTGCTGATGTTAGTAATTTATTCATTCCATTACCAAATGGACAACAAGTACCATTGTCACAAGTAGCATCAATTAATTACGAGCAAGGTCCTGTTCAAGTTTCTCGTGAAAATGGAAAAAGAAGAATTACGATTGGTTTAAATGTCCGTGGAAGAGATGTAAAAAGTGTAGTCGAAGAAATTCAAGAAAAATTAGACAAAAACTACAAACTACCTGCGGGATATTATGTAACCTATGGCGGACAATTTGAAAATTTAACAGAAGCAAACAAACGACTATCAATTGCCTTACCAATAGCTTTAGGTTTAATAATGGTACTCTTGTTTTTTACATTTAATAGTTTAAAACAAGCTGCGTTAATCTTTACTGCCATTCCATTATCGGCAATGGGTGGAGTTTTCGCTTTATGGTTACGTGGTATGCCTTTCAGTATTTCAGCAGGTATTGGTTTTATTGCTTTGTTCGGAATAGCTGTTTTAAACGGAATTGTATTGATTTCGTATTTCAATCAACTTAAGAAAGAAGGAATTACCGAACCTTTACAACGTGTATTAATCGGGACTAAAACCAGACTTCGACCAGTATTAATGACTGCCGCAGTAGCTTCATTAGGCTTCTTACCAATGGCATTATCAACAAGTGGCGGTGCTGAAGTACAAAAACCATTAGCAACAGTTGTTATTGGTGGATTAGTTTCGGCAACATTTCTAACTTTAATCGTTCTACCAATTTTATACTTACTCTTTGAAAAAGGAATTAAAATAAGAAAAAAAATGTCAAATCCAATTATAACACTAATCGTTTTATTAATAAGTTCATTTTCGTTTGCTCAAAACAGCCAAACCATAACTTTAGAAAAAGCCATTAAAAAAGCCAAAGCAAACAACATCGATTTGAAAATTGCGGATAAGGAAATTGAAAAACAAACGGTGCTAAAGAAAACAGCTTTTCAAGCAGATCCTTTGCAAGTCCAATACCAAGGAGGGCAGTTTAATAGTGTAGAATATGACCACAATATCTCTATTCAACAATATTTCCCTATTGGTAAAATCACAAAAACTAATCGTCAACTACAAGAAGAACTGGTAAAATTAGCGGAGAAGCGAAAAGCATTAACCGAATTTGAGATTGAAAAAGCTGTTACACTTGCTTATTATCAATATTTATATGGTTTGGCTATTCAAAAATTAAACAATGAATTGTACACTATTTATGCTAAATTCCTAAAAAATGCTGAACTCCGTTTTAAAACTGGTGAAAGTGGCAATATTGAAGTAATCAGTGCTAAAGCCAAATCAAAAGAAATTGAAACACAAAAAGAACAGTTAGAATATGATTTAGTAATCTATCAAAAACAATTGCAATTCTTTATTCAAACTGATGAAAACATACAACCAGAGGCAAATACACCACTACAATATGTCCTTTCAAAAGCTGAAAATGAAGATAAAATCCAAACATTAGTAAACGATTTTTACACCCAACAAATTGCTGTGTTCGAAAAAGAGACCACTACATACAAAGCGATGCGAACACCAAAATTTGGTTTAGGATATTTTGGGCAAACTATCGACACTAAATCCTATTTTCAAGGTTTTACAGCAGGGTTACAAATACCAATATTTGGGGGTTCCAATACTGCTAAAGCTAAAGCTTCACAGATTAACGTTGCTCAATCACAATTAGAACTAGAAAAAAGTAAATTGACTTTAAAATTGCAGAAAGAACAATTACTAAATGAGTTCGAAAAACAAAAAAAAACAGTTGCATATTACCAAAACGAAGGGTTACAATTTGCCGAGCAAATTATATCAACTGCTCAAAAAAGTTATGCTAATGGTGATATGAGTTACTGGTCATACATCAGTTTTTTGAATCAGGCTATTGATATTAAAAAGCAAAATGTAGAAGTATTAAACACTTATAATCAAAGTGCCATCCAATTGCAATATCCCGCTTTCAACAACAATTAACATTCGAAGATGTATTATATTCAAAATATAAAAAATAAAATTATGAGTAAGAACATAAAAAATATCCTGAATTCAAATCGCAAAAACAAAGTCTTTTTAATACTTGTTCTCGCTTGCTTCTTTTTTCTAAATGCTTGTGGAGATAAGCAAACACAAGAAGAACACGAAGAGGAGAAATCAGAAACTGAAGTTGAATTGACACAAAAACAATTCATAACTATTGGCATCAAAACTGGAAACATAGAAATGAAAAATCTAAATACAATAATCAAAGCCAATGGTTATACAGCAGTTCCCCCACAAAATAAAGCTAATATATCGGCCTTAATAGGTGGCGTTGTGAAAGATATTTTTGTCTTAGAAGGCACATATGTATCAAAAGGCAAAACATTAGCGACTATCCAAAACCTTGAAGTAACAGAAATGCAAGAGGATTACAATTCCGCAGTAGCTAACATCGAATACTTGCAATTGGAATACAATCGGCAAAAAACATTGAGTGATGAAAATGTGAATCCACGTAAAGTATTTCAAGAAATTAAATCCAAATTAGCTGTTGAAAAAGCGAGAGCACAAGCAGCCAAGAACAAGTTACAAGCGTTAAATGTTAGTTTAAGCGGTAGTACTTCTTTAATTCCAATCATATCTCCAATAAGTGGCTATGTGGGTAAAATAAGCATAACAAAAGGTGCATTCGCCGAGACTGGAGTAACTCTTTTTGAAGTAGTCGATAATAGCCAAATGCATTTGGATTTAAATGTATTTGAAAAAGACTTAGATAAAATCTCCGTTGGTCAGGAAGTCGATTTTGTATTAACCAATCAATCCAACAAATCCATTAAAGGAAAAATATTTGGCATCAATAAATCATTTTCGAACGAAAGTAAAACCGTTGCGGTACACGCCAAGATTAACCCAAGCTTTTCCAAAGATTTAATTTCTGGAATGTACGTTGCTGCTAATATCAACATTACCAATCAAACCGTTCAAGCTCTTCCCAAAGATGCTATTGTGAGAAATGGAGATAAATATTATATTTATGTCCAAGAGCAACACTCAGAAAAAACATTAAATACCAAAGAAAAAGCACACGACCACAAAGAAGGAGAATCGCATCCTAAAAGTTCAAATAGCTCTGATGAAAATGGTGAAAAAATCCATTTCAAAGCCATTGAAGTTGTTCCGGGAACAACTGATTTAGGTTATACTGAAATAAAGGTAGTGGAAGAAATTCCAGCCAATTCAAAAATTGTTATCAAAGGTGCTTTCTATTTATTAGCAACTTCAAAAGGTGGTGGAGAACATGAACATTAATTTTTAAATAGTAAAATTATGAAACATCAACATAAATACGATGCAAACGGAAAACAAATCTGCTGCACATTAGAAGAAAAATTAAATAAAAAATCTGAGCAACATACTGATGAAGATGGTCATAACCACGAACATTCAAGCAATGAAAACTCCACATTGCAACTATTTTTACCATCAATTTTAAGTTTTGTAATATTATTGATTGCAATAGGCTTGGATAATTATTTTCCTCAGACTTGGTTCACGGGCTACATAAGAATTGCTTGGTACATTGTGGCTTACTTTCCAGTAGGATTTCCAGTTATAAAAGAAGCTTTTGAAAGTATTAGTAAAGGTGAAGTATTTTCAGAATTTCTATTAATGTGCATTGCAACTATTGGCGCTTTTTCTATTGGAGAATATCCAGAAGCGGTTGCTGTAATGCTATTTTATGCAGTAGGTGAAGTTTTTCAAACTTTAGCAGTAACAAGAGCAAAATCAAATATTAAAACCTTATTAGACCAACGTCCAGATGAAGTTACCATAATAGACAATAATGTTACCAAAATCAAAAAAGCTTCTGATGCTAAAATTGGAGATATTATTCAGTTAAAATCGGGAGAAAAGTTAGGATTAGATGGCGAATTACTTTCAGATAGTGCCTCATTTAATACTTCGGCATTAACAGGTGAAAGCAAACCAGATACAAAAAGTAAAGGCGAAGTAGTTTTAGCAGGAATGATAAACTTGAATACGGTAGCTCTTGTAAAAATTACAACAGCTTATGCAGACAGCAAATTGTCAAAAATCCTAGAATTAGTTCAAAATGCAACGGCTCAAAAAGCTCCAACCGAATTATTCATCAGGAAATTTGCTAAAATATATACACCAATTGTAGTAGTATTAGCAGTATTAATTACTGTTTTACCTTATTTCTTTGTAGCAAATTATATTTTTAACGATTGGCTATACAGAGCACTAGTTTTCTTAGTTATTTCATGCCCTTGTGCACTAGTAATAAGTATTCCATTGGGATATTTTGGTGGAATTGGAGCAGCATCTAAAAATGGAATTCTTTTCAAAGGAAGTAATTTTCTTGATGTTTTAGCAACCATTCAAAATGTGGTAATGGACAAAACAGGCACGATGACCGAAGGTGTTTTTAAAGTGCAAGAAGTAGTTTTTAATTCTGATCTTCACAGAGATAAAATACTTCAAATGGTCAATGCCTTAGAAAGTCAAAGTACACATCCAGTAGCAACGGCAATTCATCAGTTTGTTGGTACTGTAGATAGTACAATTGAACTTAAAAATGTAGAAGAAATAGCAGGGCACGGATTAAAAGCACAGGTAGAAGGCAAAGAACTATTGGTTGGAAATTTTAAACTAATGGACAAATTTTCTATCATTTATGAAAATGACTCAACTACAATTGTTAACACAGTAATAGCAATAGCTTACGATCAAAAATTTGTGGGATATTTAACCATCTCAGATAGTATAAAAGAAGATGCTCAACTTACAATCGACAAACTTAAAAAATTAGGTGTAAAAACCACCATGCTAAGTGGAGATAAAAATACTGTGGTTCAATTTGTAGCTCAAAAACTTGGAATTACGCAAGCTTTTGGTGATTTACTTCCAGAGGACAAAGTGAACATAGTTAACGAAATCAAATCAAAAAATCAAACAGTTTGCTTTGTTGGCGATGGTGTAAACGACGCACCGGTTGTTGCATTGAGTGATGTAGGTATTGCAATGGGTGGATTAGGTAGTGATGCCACTATCGAAACCGCTGACGTTGTTATTCAAGACGATAGACCTTCAAAAATTCCTATTGCCATAAACATCGGTAAACAAACCAAAAAAATAGTTTGGCAAAATATTATTTTAGCATTTACAGTAAAAGCAATAGTCTTAATACTTGGGGCTGGTGGCCTAGCAACTATGTGGGAAGCGGTTTTTGCAGATGTAGGTGTGGCATTATTAGCAATCCTAAATGCTGTTAGAATTCAAAAGATGAAATTTTAAAAAATCGTAAAAAGATGTTTATTAGAAATAGATAAACATCTTTTTTATTTATAATGACCTGAGCTTTTTAGATTGTTTTAAAGAATATTATACTTACTAAGCATGGTTGATTTTCTTTAAAAATAGTTTCTTTTTTTGTGCTTCTTCTCGATAATCATTGAGCTTAATTTTCAACTCTTCGGATAATAAATACCCATCGGGAGTACCATTACGTTCAATGAAAATGATAGCTTCATCAGTTCTAATATTTTTTGCATTCAATCGCATACCAGGGGAAATATCTTTTCGGGTTTCGTTAAGTATGGAATTGATTTCACTTCGGATATACAACTCGGGCATTTGGCTCAAATACAGCTCTTGCAACTCTTTCTTGTTTCGAATGTAGTATAATGTTTTTAGCATATTCCTTGGGATTTAATTCAAATTGGTTAGTTGTTGGTCAATACTATTTCGGGTTTTCAAAAGGACATTTTTTTGATAAGCATTTAAAAAAGCTATCTCCCAATGGCATACAATTAAAAGTGCGGTTGCTTCAAAAACTGTCATCCGAACAGAAATACAATTCTTGAAACTCAATTCGATTTTGTTGCGAAGTTTTAAAGACAAACGCCTTAAAATATCTATCAAAATACAACTGACATAAAAATCAAAATTGCCTTTTCCTTTGCTAATTTGCTTTTCAGCTCGTTGTTGAATAAAAGCATTGATTTGTTCTCGTATCACCTCGATTTCGTCTCGGGTACATTTTTTTAATTGAATACTGTTCATAGCTTTTTTTCGGCTATTAGGCTCCCGTTTTCATAGAACTGGATAACATTGGTAATTTTTGCAAGGGCGTGTTTTTCAAAACGCCTTAGCATACTTTCTATAATGCGTTGTGAATTCCGTTTGTTTTGATTGATTGGCGACCACCAAACCGCATTTTCTTGCTTGCTTTTGGTAAGGATCACCATTTTGATTTTGGAAGCTTCGGGTGCAAATACTGGCATAGGTATAAAGGGTTTAGGTTAGAATTCATTCCAATCGTATTGTACAAAATCAGAAGCAGCAACTACTTTTTCATTGCTTTTCAAACACTTTTTTTCAATCATTTGGGGTAACTTTTCCAAGTATGACGCAGGCAAATTCTTTTCGACATAATCAAATAATTGCGGTAGTGTAATTTTGTTTTTGAAAAAGCGATTGACTTCATTTTCACATTTTTTAGCGTGATTAATTGCTTCTTTTCTGCGTTGTGCATTACATTCCTGTTTCTTTTTGATAGCTTCGTATTTTGCTTTTCCTTGCAAATGTTCGTTCCATTTTAATTTGGTGTATTCAAAGCCAACTTCTTTTGCCGTTTTTCGGGTCATATCAAAATAATCGAAGGGAAATAATGGAGGGAATTCATTTTTCACAAACCATTTTCTGGCCCATTCCGTACGCCAACGCATTTGCTGAATATCATCCACAATCGAAGCTTTGTTAAAGGCTTCTCCAGTAAAAGCAATCCATTTGTATTCCATATAAAGTGAAATGGCTTTTTTCCAAGAACCTGCAAACGGTGTGGAATTCTTGTAGATTTTAGAAATACTCTTGAAAAAATCTTGGATTACCAATTGCCTAAAATCTTCTTTGAGCATCGTTCCAGAATAGGCTTCTTTGAACAAGTAGCGAATATCAATCGTTTTATAGTTGTTGTATTCTTTGTTGGCCAAGTTTACCGCCAATTCCTGAGGGTGCAAGATTAAATTTTGCAGTTTATCCGATAAAGTATTTTCAATTTTAACAGTTTCCGCGCCCGCCACCTCGGTTGGATTTTGCATCTTGCTGGCTGGTGTTCTAGTAAAAAACAAATGAGAAGGCGTGACCGAAGGGAACTCCTTTTTAAAAAGAGAAATGTTTTTCACATTCTCTTTCTTTTGAGATTCATTTAAAGATGTTCTAGTACTCTCATTGTTATCAGGTAAAACTTTCTCGCTTGCAGGGGTAAAACGTTGATTTTCAGAAGTTGTTAATTTTGAGGTTTTGAGGTCAAAAACGGTCAAAATTTCAGGATTGACATGCAATTCTACGGGTCTATTTTGCCCTTTGAATACATAATCGATAAACACTCCACATTCTTCCAAACGCTGTCTGTGATTCCGAACGGTTTTAGTGCAAAGAGACAAACTATTCACTCCGTTGCGCTTTAACTCAGTTACTAAAAACGAATTGATTTTGAATTCTTCAATTGGGCGAACGGCTGTTACTCCCAATTTCATGTACTGTTCATTGCGCTTCATCAATTGGGAATTGTAAAGATGAAGCAAGTTTTGAAAAACCAATTCTGTAGCATACTTAACCGTTTGGATTTTCTTTTTGCAAATAATCATTCCGTATTCATTGCAAAAATCTTCTACACTTTGATTAAACGCTCTTGGTTTTAAGGATTGATTTTTCTTTGCAAAAAGAATAGAAAATGATTTCTGAACCTCGTTTAATTCATTGTTCCTCAGAAACAATCTAACATTTTCGTTGTGCTTATCTATTAATTCATTCTCGGCATTCGTTTGAAAATTATAACCTGAAATGTACTTTCTGTAGTTATCCATAGTGATGGAAAAGGCTTCCATGGTTATTGCAGGATAAACTGCCATAATTCTATTTTCGAGTTGCAAAGAAGTTGCAACGGTCGTTGCAATGCTTTCAAGGGTTTTGTATTTGTGGTCTGTGTTTCCAAAACCAAAAAGATGAGAAGCTAATGAAAAAACATTGCTATCTAAAGAGTTATTTTTCATATTGTCAGCATTTATCCTTGCTGTATCGGGCCAATAGACCCGATTACAACAAAGAATTTTCAGCATTTGCTGGAGGTATTTTTAGGATCTTCGTTTGCTCTTGAATTGGGT
>JACCDZ011722921.1_pt1 | contig 28849 bp, 29 predicted proteins | sample 7449551 | NCBI WGS metagenome assembly JACCDZ01 (sample SAMN15323452, study PRJNA562643) | freshwater metagenome | isolation source: river surface water | place: USA:Blue River Watershed | collected 2017-08-18 | reverse complement strand
TCGGACGTTTCAACTTGGATGGTATTCCACCAGCACCAAGAGGAGTTCCTCAAATTGAAGTAACTTTTGATATTGATGCTAATGGTATCATCAAAGTTTCGGCTACTGATAAAGGAACTGGAAAATCGCACGACATTCGTATCGAAGCTTCTTCTGGATTAACAGCTGAAGAAATCGAGAAAATGAAAAAAGATGCTGAAGCAAATGCTGAGTCTGATAAAGCAGCAAGAGAAAAAGCAGAAAAATTGAACGAAGCAGACGGAATGATCTTCCAAACTGAAAGTCAATTGAAAGAATTGGGTGATAAATTATCTGATGACAACAAAGTGGCTATCGAGTATGCTTTAACTGAATTGAGAATGGCACACCAATCTCAAGACATTCCAGCGATTCAAACCGCTTTGGACAACATCAATGCAGCTTGGAAAAAAGCTACTGAAGCGATGTATGCTCAAGGAGAACAAGGTCAAGCGGATGCACAACCTCAAGGGGATGCGCAATCAGGTGACAATGTAGAAGATGTAGACTTCGAAGAAGTGAAATAATAATTTCATTTATATAAACAAAAAACCGAGCTAGAAATAGCTCGGTTTTTTTTATTAATCAATTTTTTTAATCACTAATAATATAATTGATTTAATTTAGGGGATTTTTTCTAGTTACTTTTGTAATGATTTACATAAAAAATCAAAAGAAATTTAAACTACTGTTGTATGAGGAAAATAGTTTACAAAAAGGGTAAAAAAGTGCAACCCTTGTATTTTGAATATACAGGCTTGCATAAAAATAACGATTCTGAAATGCAATTGTTTGTTTACAATGATTCGGAGTTAACTGAATTCGAAAAGATTAAGGTTACTGATTTTGATAAATGTATAGTAAATCAAAAAACAAATTGGATTAATATTCATGGTTTGAACAACATTGAATTACTTCAATCTGTGGGCAATTATTTTGAGATAGATGCCTATATGCTGGCTGATATTTTAAATACAACTAAAAGAACTAAACTGGAAGAGCAACAGGATGTATTGTTTTTTAATATTAAATCACTTTTGCCAAAAGAGAATTCCGATAGTATACAAACAGAGCAAATTAGCTTCTTAATTAAAGAGGGGGTTTTAATTTCATTTCAAGAAAAACGCAGCGATTTTTTCACTCATATTAGGGAGCGAATTAGAACGCATTCCGGAATTGTGAGGACTAAAAAAGCAGATTTTTTACTTTATGTTCTATTGGATGCTATTATGGAAAACTTCTATATTACATTGGAGCATGAGGAAGATAAAGTAGAAGAATTGATTAATTTATCAAAGAATAGTGACAACCCAATTATTTTAGAACGAATTGAGCAGCATCGCGATAATTATAATTTCCTAAAACGTTCCATTATTCCGCTTCGTGATTCGTTATATGATATAAAAAGTATCAAAGATGACAATGTCTTTAATTTAATTGAGAATGATAATTTCAGTTTTTTTTCAAGATTATATCAAAAAAGCTTGGAACTGTTAGAACAAATTGAGTCGGATATGAGTGCTTTAGATAGCGCTTCTAATTTGTTTTTTTCGGCTCAAACCCATAAAATGAATGAGATCATGAAGACCTTAACTATAGTCTCTTCTATTTTTATTCCGCTTACCTTTATAGTAGGAGTGTATGGGATGAATTTTGAAAACATGCCTGAATTGAAATATCCGTATGGATATCATATTGTGATTGGAATCATGGTTTTAATGGGTATTGCTATGTTGATTTATTTCAAAAAAAGAAGGTGGTTTTGATAGCAATAGGTAGCAAAAATTAAAGTATATTCGCACTCTTAAATTTACTATAATGAAACATTTATTTTCTCTTTTTCTTTTGTTCGCATTTGGTTTCTCTCAAGCGCAAACAGTTAATTCTCCTTCTGGAAAAATCGCATTAACATTTACATTATCTTCAACTGGACAGCCAACTTATACAGTCAATTATAAGGCAAAAACAGTAGTAGCAACTAGTGATTTAGGAATTAAACTAAAGGACAAACCCGCATTGGATGCTAATTTTGAAATCCAAACTACTAAGAATACTACTTTTAACGAATCGTGGAAACCTGTTTTAGGCGAACAATCGTCTATTGTAAATCATTATAACGAATTGGTTGTTAGTTTAGTTCAAAAAAGTACAAATGTAAAAGTAAATTTAGTTTTTAGAGCCTTTGATGAAGGAGTGGCATTTCGCTATGATTTTCCAAAGCAAAAAGAATTGAACTACTTCATCATTTCTGATGAAAATACGCAATTTAATGTAACTGAAAACAACAAAGTATTCTGGTTACCAGGTGATTTTGATAGTAATGAATACGAATACAACGAAACCCAATTCTCTGAAATTGACAATTCAAAAATCAATATGAATAACGGAATTGGAGTGAAATCTATTCCTGGAAAATACACAATACAAACGCCTTTGATGATGAAATCACCGTCCGGTTTGTATGTAAATATTTTTGAAGCAGCGGTGATAAACTATCCTGTAATGCATTTGAAAGCGGATGTAACGAATTATAAACTGAAATCAGAATTAGTTCCTAATGCTATTGGAGATAAAGCGTATTTACAAACACCTTGCGTATCGCCTTGGAGAACGATTATGATTAGTGATGATGCTCGTGATATTGTGGGTTCTAAAATGATTTTGAATTTGAACGAGCCTTCAAAAATAGAAGATACTTCGTGGATTAAACCGATGAAATATGTTGGAATTTGGTGGGAAATGCACGTAGGAAATTCGACTTGGGATTTTGCAGGTTCTCAAAATGCTACTACTGATTTTGGTACAAAACTAGCATCTTCTGGACGACACGGAGCGACAACCGAAAATACCAAACGCTATATTGATTTTGCCTCGAAACATGGTTTTGACGGCGTTTTAGTAGAAGGTTGGAACGAAGGTTGGGAAGATTGGTCAGGCAATTGGAAAGAAGAAGTATTTGACTTTGTTACTCCTTATCCTGATTTTGATATTGCTGCTATTTCAGCTTACGCCAAAGCGAAGAATGTAAAAATGATTATGCACCACGAAACCTCTGGTTCGGTGGCGAATTATGAAAGACGTTTGGATCGTGCATTTGAAAACATGGTGAAATATAATTATCCAGCTGTAAAAACAGGCTATGTAGGGAAAATTATTCCGCGAGGCGAAATGCACGATGGACAAACCATGGTGAATCATTTTGCACATGTAGTTAAACGTGCTGCTGATTATAAATTGATGGTCAATTCTCATGAATCCTCTCATCCGACAGGACTTGGTAGAACCTATCCCAATTATGTCGCTGCAGAGGCTGCGCGTGGTAACGAGTTCAACGCTTGGAGTATTGGTAATCCGCCAATGCACGAAACGATTTTACCGTTTACTCGTCAATTAGGTGGACCAATGGATTATACGCCAGGAATTTTTGAAATCAAAATGAGTCATTATGACAAAAATAAAACCGAGCAAGTGCATACGACTTTAGCAAAGCAATTGGCACTTTATGTGACGCTATATTCTCCAATTCAAATGGCGGCTGACTTACCAGAAAATTACGAGAAATATCCTGATGCTTTTCAATTTATTAAAGATGTAGCTTTAGATTGGGACGAAACAAAATATTTACAAGCCGAACCTGGCGATTATTTAACAGTTGCTAGAAAAACAAAAGGAAAACAATCTTGGTTTTTAGGCGCTATTACAGATGAGAATGCGAGACAAACCGAAATTAAATTGGACTTTTTGACCAAAGGAAAAAAATATAGAGCCACAATTTATGAAGACGCTAAAGAGGCTGATTGGAAAAACAATCCAAAAGCGTATAAAATTCGTTCAATAGAAGTTTCGAATGCTTCAAAAATAAAATTGAATTTGGCACCAGGCGGAGGCACCGCTATTAGTTTTGAGCCAATTCAATAAAATTTAAAACCTGCTTTCTGAATAAGCAGGTTTTTTTATGCTTTTATGGAACGTATTTAAAAAAGAATTCCGAAATTGCCTTACCAATACAATAAATAGGTATGAAAAAATCAGTTATTATAGGAGCTTTTTTCTTGAGCGGAATGAGTGTTTTGGCTCAAACCTCAGAGGAAAAAATGCTAAAAGATATTTATAATTCAAGTTTGACCAATGGAAAATCATACTCTTGGTTAGAACATTTATCCAATAAAATAGGGGCAAGATTATCAGGTTCTGAAAATGCGGAAAAAGCAGTCCAATATACCAAAGCACAGCTGGAAATTTTAGGTTTAGATAAAGTCTATCTGCAAGAAGTGATGGTGCCAAAATGGGTTCGTGGAGAAAAAGAAACTGCCTATATTTTAGATAATAAGACAAAAATTGCTGTTCCTATTGCCGCATTAGGTGGATCTGTTGCCACTCCTAAAAATGGTTTGACAGCTGAGGTTATTGAAGTACAGGGTATTGAGGATTTAAAAAAATGGGGAGATAAAATCAAAGGAAAAATCGTTTTTTACAACAGGCCTATGGATCCAACTTTTATTGAAACTTTCAAATCTTATGGTGGATGTGTGGATCAACGTTATGCCGGTGCTAAGGAAGCTGCAAAATTTGGAGCAGTGGGAACAATTGTGCGTTCTATGAATTTACGATTAGATGATTACCCGCATACGGGTACCCAAAGTTATGGGGATTTATCTCCTACAGAATACATACCAACAGCTGCAATAAGTACTAATGGAGCTGAATTATTAAGTCAAAAATTAAAAGCTAATCCGGGGTTAAAATTGTATTTTAAACAATCCTGTGAACAAATGGCAGATGTTTTGTCGTATAATGTTGTTGGCGAAATTAAGGGATCAGAGCATCCAGATAATATAATGGTTGTTGGAGGTCATTTGGATTCTTGGGATTTAGCCGATGGTTCCCACGATGATGGTGCAGGAGTGGTGCAAAGTATGGAAGCACTTCATATATTAAAAAGGTTGGGTTATAAACCAAAAAACACGATACGTGTAGTATTGTTTATGAATGAAGAGAATGGAGGTAGAGGAGGAAAAAAATATGCTGAATTAGCGAAAACGAATAAGGAGAATCACATTTTTGCTTTAGAGAGTGATTCTGGTGGATTTAGCCCAAGAGGTTTTTCCATTGAAGCGGATGATGCTAATTTTGAACGTATTTCATCTTGGAAGAAACTATTTGAACCGTATTTGATTCATAGTTTTGTAAAAGGAAATCCGGGTGCTGATATCAATCCTTTAAGTTCTAGTAAAATTGTCAAAGCGGGATTAAAACCAGATTCACAACGCTATTTTGATTACCATCACGCATTAAATGATAATTTTGATGCAATTAACAAAAGAGAGTTGGAATTAGGTGCTGCAACAATGACCTCATTACTATATTTAATAGATCAAAACGGAATTATGGAATAATAAAAAAAGGCTTCGTAAGAAGCCTTTTTTTATTATATAAATTTCGAATTATATTCTGAAAACACCACCAAAAGCAATGATTTTTTGGAAGAAAAAGAATTCTTGTGAAGCCGAATCAGTATCGCTAAAAGTGGTTTGAATGTCAGGCATATTAATGTAGCCACCTTTCAATTCTGTTTGGATATAAAAATGCTTGAAAAAAGTAATATTCAAACCGGCTTTTATAGATGCTCCATAACCTGCTACATGAAAATCATCATGACGTTCTTTTCCTAATAATTTAGCATTGGTCTTTGGGTATAAAAAACCAACTCCAACACCCTCGGTTAAATTAACTTGTACTTTGTCAGTGTCTTGGATATTAAATAATTTAGAAATATCATCGTGTCTAGAGATTTCAGTATTAACATAGTTCAAACCATCTGTATGTTCAAAAGTCAAAAATTGCTCAGTCAATAGTACTTGATTATTGGCAATAGCTTCTCCGTAAGCATATCTGTTGGGATAAGTTCCAGTATACTTTACAGCAATGTCTTGATCCATTACATATTTCATATGATCGACTCCAATAGCTATACTATAATGATCATTGACAAAATATCCGATTCTTAAATTTGTTTGGGGAATCGTCATTCTACCCGGATTGATATAATCGATATGCCATCCTTTTGGTTTATCCTTTGCAGAGACATCGTAAATGGTGAAATCATAATCAGTTCCTTTAAAATGAATGTCTGATTTTGAATAGGTTTCACGATTTCCTCCCCATGAAACAAAGAATTTTCCTTTGTTATGAGCGGTGTATTTGTCTTGAATTTTTATAGCTTCTTGTGCAAACACAGTTAGTGAAAATAAAACTAGTGTTAATGGTAATAATAACTTTTTCAACGATTTAGGGTATTAATTAAAATTGATTTATGGTTTTTCTAATGGCTACTAATTTGGTCATTAAGTCTTCAAAATAATCCAAATGCAACATATTGGCACCGTCACTTTTTGCATTAGCAGGGTCAAAATGGGTTTCGATAAAAATTCCATCTACACCAACTGCAATTCCAGCTTTAGCTACGGTTTCAATCATATCAGGTCTTCCACCTGTTACACCAGCAGTTTGGTTGGGTTGTTGTAATGAATGCGTTACATCAAGAACAGTTGTTGCGTATTGTTGCATAGTAGGGATTCCTCTGTAGTCTACAATCATATCTTGGTAACCAAACATAGTTCCTCTATCTGTAACCATTATGTTTTGGTTGTTGCAATCCAATACTTTTTGAACTGCATGTTTCATGCTTTCTGGACTCATGAACTGTCCTTTTTTCAAGTTAACTGTTCTACCTGTATTGGCTGCTGCCACAACCAAATCGGTTTGGCGAACTAAAAATGCAGGAATTTGCAATACATCAACATATTGGGCTGCTTTATCTGCATCCTCATTCGTGTGAATATCAGTAACGGTAGGAACACCAAAAGTTTCTGAAACTTTGCGAAGAATTTTTAATGCTTTTTCATCTCCAATTCCTGAGAAGCTATCAATTCTAGAACGATTTGCTTTTTTAAATGATCCTTTAAAAACAAAAGGAATTTCTAATTGGTCAGTTATACCAACTAATTTTTCAGCAATACGCAATGCCATTTCTTCCCCTTCGATAGCGCAAGGGCCTGCCAATAAAAAAAAGTTACCACTATCAGTATGCTTAATTTGTGGGATATGTTGTAGGTTCATAATAATGAATTAATTTATACTACAAAGGTAGTTAGGAATTGGGAATTAGGAATTCGATTTTATAACTATTTTCATTTTTAACCATAAAAAAAGCCCTAACTTAAGTTAGAGCTTTTGTATTAATGGATTTGAAATATTAGAATTTCAATGTAACTTCTAATTCAAATTCGTCAGCAATTGCTTTGTCTCCAATAGAAGTAAAGAAAGTTCCTGAACCGTATTTGATATCGTATTTTGTTCTGTCTACCATAAACTTAGTAGTAGCAGAGTTAGCTGTTGTAGTTAAATCAAATGTAATTGGTTTAGTAATTCCTTTGATAGTCAAATCTCCAGTTACTGTATATACATTTGCTGATTTCGCAACTACTTTTTTGAAATTCAATTTTGCAGTTGGGAATTTTTCAGTTCCAAAGAAATCATCTGCTTTTAAGTGACCGTTTAATTTACCTTGGTATTCACCTTGTAAATCAGTAGCAGTTAATGATGTCATATCAACTGTGAAGTTTCCATCAGCTACTTTTTTTCCTTTGAATACTAAAGCTCCGTCTTTAAAATTTACTGTTCCGTTGTGTTGTCCAGTTACTTTTTTCCCTAACCAGTTAATGTTACTTTTTGCAGCGTCAATTTTTTTGGTTTGAGCTGAAACCGATACTGTAGCTAAAGCTACTACTAATGCTAATGCAATTGATTTTAAATTTTTCATTTGTTTTAAATTTAAGGTTTATTAATAATTAAAGAGTGATAAATAATTCGTCGTTTGATTTTCTTACTTTTTTGTAATGTTGTGTGTCATCTTCAGCATGTCTGTAACCAATTGGAGCTAACAAACAAGCATTCAATCCTAGTTTGTCTAATCCTAAAATTTCATTTACTTGAACAGGAACAAAACCTTCCATTGGGGTAACATCGATGTGAAGTTCAGCAGCAGCATTCAATAAATTTCCTAAAGCTAAATAGGTTTGTTTTGCCGTCCAGATGTTTCTTGTTTCTTCTGGTAATCCTGTGATACTACCTTTCATAAAATCGACATATCCTTGAATAGCTTCTAATGGTAATTCTCTTGTTTTGCAGATTGTTGCTGCTAATTGATTAATTCCTGCTTCGCCAAAATTCAATTCATTGGCAAAAACCAAGAGGTGAGAAGCATCAGCAACTTGTGCTTGACCATAAGATGCAGCTATTAGTTTAGCTCTTAGTTCAGGATTTTCTACAATGAAAACTTTATAAGGTTGTAAACCATACGATGATGTACTCAAGCGGATGGCTTCTTTTAAAAATGCTAAATCATCGGCTGTAATTTTTTTGGATACATCAAATTTCTTTGTGGCATATCTCCAATTCTGGTTTTCTAAAAATGTACTCATTATAGGTGTTTAATTAATCTCTAAATTTTTCTAATAATTCGTTCAGCTGGATGCGCTCTTCCTCAGTTAATTTTTGTGAGTAGGAGTCCTCATGCATTTTGACTTTGGGTTCTAATTCATTTAAAATAGCAAGCCCCTTTTGGGTAATAGTAACTTCTATTTTTCTTCGGTTAGCTGGACACACTTCACGAGTTACTAATTCTTTCAACAAGAGTTTATCAACTAAACGAGTGGTATTACTCGTTTTGGCTAACATACGCTCTTGGATTACAAACATATTAGTAGGATTCCCTTTTTGACCACGCAAGATGCGTAACACATTAAATTGTTCAGAAGAAATATCAAAGGGTTTCAAAATCTCATTAAAACTTTCTGCAATTATGTTTTGGGTATACATAATGTTCATGATAATTTTTTTAGAATTATCCATAGGTACAGTTGATTTTAAAATATCTTCAATTCTCATATTTGTCACTACTTAATTTGTAGGTACAAATATAGTGTAATATTTATTTGTATATACAAATGTATGTTATATTTTTGTTAAATTAAAAAATGAACAATTATTATTTCCAATTCAATTGCAGGGCAAAACAACTTTTATCTTCTTTGGTAATGCTAAAAATAGTAGTGTTTTTCTCGCTATTTTCGTGAATAACCACTTCGTCTTTTAATGAAAGCTCCTTCATAAAATTCATTTCAAAACTTTCAATTTTTTGGTTCAGAATTTTGGTTTCATCGACTAGATCCAAACACCATTCTAAATACTTGACATTATTAGCGTGATTGACAATATCCAAATCGGATAAGCGAACAGTTTTTTCAAACACCATTTCTTTATCGTGGTTGAGGTTTATTTTAGAAAAAGTTTCTTGTGTGGCTTTGTCGTCAGGAAACAATTCAAAATGTTCGTAGGGCAATGCCAAGGCTTCGGGACGACGAATTTCCGTATTAAAAACCGCCCAGAATGTTTCAGAACCTACAATCTTTTTCCCATTAACATACATTTCTAAAGCACGAACGGAACGTGAATTTTCTAATGAATTAATCCACGTTTTAACAGTAACTACATCACGCCATTGAGGTAATTTACTCACTTCTACTCGCATTCGGCTCAATACCCAAGCTTGGTTGTACTCCTGCATATCAGTAAAGCTAATGCCGCCTATTTCAGAATGTGCTGCAGCGGTCATTTGCAATATATTACACAATTCGGTGTATTTTAAATAGCCATTAGGTGCACATTGGGTAAAATTGATTTCCCAGTCTTTGCTTAAAATAGAAGTGAAATTAGGAGAAATTGGCATATAAATAATTAGGGTTGATGTGTTGTAAATTGATTGATGTGGTCTATAATTTCTTTTCTATCACATAAATAATCAAACCACTTCGCATTTTCGGTTCTTTTAAACCAAGTTATTTGTCGTTTAGAAAAACGGCGGGTGTTCTTTTTGATTTCTTCAATTGCGAATTCTAAACTATCGTCCCCATCAAAATAACGGAATAATTCGCGATAACCGACTGTTTGTAAAGCGTTTAATTCTTTGTGCGAATATAATTCTTTGGCTTCCGCCAAAAGACCTTCGTTAAGCATAATGTCTACCCGTTGATTAATTCGGTCATACATAACGCTACGTTCAGTTTCTAAACCAATAATGATTGGTGTAAAATTCCGATTGTTTTTTGTTTGATTTAAAAAAGAAGAGTAGGGTTGTCCTGTTCCAATACAAACTTCTACAAATCGCATCATACGTTGTGGGTTTTGAAGCGTTTGTGGATTTTCAAGTTTAATTTTTTCAAAATAGACTAGGTCAAGTTGTTCTAATTTTTCTTGTAAGTACGCAATCCCATTTTTTTCAAAGTTTCTATTTACTTCATCTCGAACAGATGTATCAATATCTGGAAAGGAATCAAAACCTTTTAAAACAGCGTCAACATACAAGCCAGAACCTCCTACTAAAATGACATAGTCGTTGGTTTGATACAATTCGTTAAGTTTTGAAATGGCTTCTTTTTCAAAATCGCCAACTGTATAATTTTCAAAAATGGATTTATTTTGAATGAAGTGATGTGGAGCTCCAGCCAATTCCTCTTGACTTGGAACGGCAGTACCAATGCGCATTTCTTTGAAAAATTGTCGACTGTCACACGAAATAATCTCACATTGAAAATGTTGAGCCAAAGCAATGCTTAAGGAAGTTTTTCCAATAGCTGTTGGTCCAATTATAGTAATGAGGTATTTCATATATTGTGAATTCTAAACATAGTTTTAAGGCTTCTAGCCTTTTAAAGGCTAGAAGCCTTAAAATTAAAACGAAATTATTTTTAGTGTTTTACTTCTTCTGATTTGTCCTTGGATAATTGTTTTTGCATCACGATTGTGTTGCATCGGAATCAAAATATTTTTAAGTATGTCGATATGGGTCACTTGGTAATTCAAATCATAAAAAGCATAGCCTTTGTAAATACCGTTTTCTATCAAAACTGCTGAGCGCTCATTAACATTGCGACCACGATCTATCAAAATTTTATTTTGGTTTTCAAAACTATTTTCGGAGATGAATTTTTGTACTCGGTTGTTGTATTCTTCCGGCGTAATTTTGCCAATACAAGCACCGTCACATTCCTTAATTTTGTATTGAAAACAGTCCGAATTGGTTTGGTATAAACCTGTTAGTTTTTGGCACAAATGGTATTTTTCTGTAATTCTAAACAAAGCATTTTTACCTTCTTGTAGCGTAGTAAAAGAGGTGATTTCTTTTTTGCGTCCATCGGCTTTTTGCAAGCGTAAATTCAAATAGCCGTTTGTATCTTTTTCGGAATACAAAGCCCACTCAAAGATACTTTTGCGTTGCGCTCGATTGAAAATAGGCTTGTTGATTTTTATTTCTTCACTTTCTTTCAAAAGGGCAATCAATTCGCTGCCTGTTTCTTCATAAGTAACCGTAAATACCTCTTTTTGAATCTTTTTGGATTTGGTAGAAGTTCCCGTAAAGTGTTGGTTAATTCGCTTTTTAATATTTCGGCTTTTGCCAATGTAAATCAAATCGCCTTTTTCGTTATGGATGTAGTAAATCCCCGTTTTTGAAGGTAATTGTTCTACTATATCCAATAATTTTGGCGCGATTCCTTTTTGAATTTCTTGTTTGATAAAGTCGTTCAACAGTTGCTTTTCGACATCTTTTTCTAAAAGCATTTTGAATAATTTGGTAGTAGCGATAGCGTCGCCACTTGCTCGGTGTCGGTCTGACATAGGAATTCCTAAAGCGCGAACTAATTTACCTAAACTATATGAAGGTTGATCCGGAATTAATTTTTTGGACAATTCTACCGTACATAATGTTTTGGCTTGAAAATCATAGCCTAGACGCTTAAATTCGGTACGTAAAATTCGGTAATCAAAAGACGCATTGTGCGCTACAATAATACAATCTGATGTAATTTCGATTATGCGTTTGGCTACTTCAAAAAACTTGGGTGCTGAGCGCAGCATGGCATTATTAATTCCAGTTAATTTAACTACAAAGGGTTGAATAGGAATTTCGGGATTGACTAAACTGATAAATTGATCCACCACTTCGTGACCATCAAATTTATAAATGGCGATTTCGGTAATTCCTTCTTCGTTGAATTGACCTCCAGTGGTTTCTATGTCGAGTATGCAGTACAAATTTGTATCCTAGTTGATTAGTATTCAGTCATTGCAAGTTAACAAGCAATCTCCGCTAATTGTTATTTATCTTCCTCCAAAGATACTACTTCCAATTCTAACCATAGTACTTCCGCATTCAATAGCAAGAGCATAATCGCCTGACATTCCCATTGAAAGTATGTTTAGTTGACAGTTTTTAGAATTTAGTGTTGAATAGTGATCAAAAATCGTTTTCAATCTACTGAATTCTTTTTCCACTTGGTTTGCATTATTTGTGAAAGTGGCCATTCCCATGAATCCTACAATTCGAATGTGGTTCATTTCATTTTTGTAATCCTGAACTTGTTTCAGCACCTCATTCAATTCCTCTTCGTCTAAGCCAAATTTAGACTCTTCCTCTGCGATGTATACTTGCAATAAACAATCAATAACGCGGTTGTTTTTTTGTGCCTGTTTATTGATTTCTTGTAGTAATTTTAAACTATCCACTCCATGAATCAAACTCACATAAGGCGCCATGTATTTGACTTTGTTAGTTTGAACATGACCAATCATGTGCCACTGAATGTCCTTGGGCATCGCTTCCCATTTGTCGGTCATTTCTTGGATTTTGTTTTCACCAAAAATACGTTGACCCGCCTCATACGCTTCCATTAAATCGGGAATAGGTTTGGTTTTAGAAACCGCTACAAGAGTTACATTTTCAGGAATTGAAGCTTGAATAGAACGTAAATTATTTTGAATTGACATGGAGAGTCTTGAATTTAAATGAATTGAGCAGCTACTTTTTCTGCTTTCTTGCTGTCGGCATAATTGTAAAATCCTTCTCCTGATTTTACTCCTAATTTTCCAGCGCGAACCATATTGACTAATAAGGGACAAGGTGCATATTTTGGATTTTTAAACCCTTCATACATTACATTTAGTATAGAAAGACAGATGTCTAGTCCAATGAAATCGGCTAATTGAAGTGGTCCCATTGGGTGCGCCATGCCTAATTTCATTACGGTATCAATTTCATAAACTCCTGCAACTTGATTGTACAAGGTTTCGATGGCTTCATTAATCATGGGCATCAAAATTCGATTGGCTACAAATCCTGGATAGTCATTTACTTCAACAGGTGTTTTTCCTAATTTTTCCGAAAGCTGCATGATAATTTGAGTCACTTCGTTACTGGTATTGTAACCTCTAATAACTTCGACTAATTGCATAATCGGCACAGGATTCATAAAGTGCATTCCAATAACACGCTCAGGATGCGCTACAACAGCTCCAATTTGTGTGATAGAAATAGATGAAGTGTTGGTAGCTAAGATAGAGTTGTGAGAACAAGCTTCGTTCAGTTGCTTGAAAATTGCCAATTTTAAATCAACATTTTCAGTAGCGGCTTCAATAACTAAATCAGCACCTACAACACCATCTTTTATATCCGTATAGGTGATAATATTCGTTATGGTTTTAGCTACATCTTCTTGGGTAATGCTGCCTTTGGCTAACATTCTATCCAAATTAGTAGCGATAGTATTCATGCCTTTGTCTAATGCCTTTTCAGAAACATCGATCAATTTTACGGTAAACCCTTTTTGAGCAAAAGTATGAGCAATTCCGTTGCCCATAGTTCCAGCACCAATTACAGCGATTGTTTTCATTTTGTATAGTATTATTTTTCCATAGAATCAATAATCTGATAGGCTACACGCAAAGCATTGGTTGCTTGTTCCAAAGTAACTACAGGAGTCGTATTATTGTTGATAGCATCAGCAAAAGATTCTAATTCGTCTAAGATGGCGTTGTTTTGGTGAACTTCAGGATTAGAAAAATAGATTTGTTTTTTCACACCTTCGGCATTTTGTAAAATCATATCAAAGTCACCTGGAACTTCAGGAGCATCTTTCATTTTGACTACTTCACATTTTTTTTCAAGGAAATCAACAGAGATGTAAGCATCCTTTTGGAAGAAACGCGTTTTACGCATATTCTTCATCGAAATTCGGCTTGAGGTCAAATTGGCTACACAACCATTTTCAAATTCAATTCGAGCGTTGGCAATATCCGGTGTTTCGCTAATAACTGAAACACCACTAGCATTGATATTTTTAACTTTTGAATTGACTACACTCAAAATAGCGTCAATATCGTGAATCATTAAATCTAAAACCACAGGAACATCAGTGCCTCTTGGATTGAATTCTGCCAAGCGATGGGTTTCAATAAACATCGGATTTTCGATCATGTTTTTAGTAGCGATAAAAGCTGGATTGAAACGCTCAACGTGTCCCACCTGACCTTTTACGTTGTATTCATTGGCTAAGGCAATAATTTCTTCCGCTTCCGCAACAGTAGTAGCAATTGGTTTTTCGATAAAAACGTGTTTCCCTGATTTGATGGAAACTTTTGCACATTTGTAATGAGAAAGAGTAGGCGTTACAATGTCTATTACGTCCACTGCGTGAATTAATTTGGCAATAGTATCAAACTGTTTGTAGCCAAATTCAGCAGCGATTTTAGCTCCGTTTTCTTGATTTTCGTCGTAAAACCCTACTAATTCGTATTTTTCAGACTGTTGTAATAAACGTAAATGTATTTTACCTAAGTGACCAGCACCTAATACTCCAATTTTCAGCATAATAATGTAGTTTGGACAAAAATAGGAATAAATTGGTGAATTAATTATCGGAAAAAGACAATTATTTGTTCGATTTTTATTTAAATTTTGCTATTTGCTATTTGAAATTCTTTGTTACTTTTACCAAAATTAAAACCCAAATTTTGAAAGACACTGCCAAACATCAAGGACTTCGTAATCAATTAGTAAGCATTTTAGAACAAAAAGAGATTACAGATAAAAATGTGCTTGAGGCAATTAAAAAAGTGCCGAGACATTTATTTCTAAACTCTAGTTTCGAAGACTATGCCTATCAAGATAAAGCTTTTCCAATTGGTGCTGGTCAGACGATCTCTCAACCTTACACTGTTGCATTTCAATCCCAATTATTAGAAGTACAAAAAGGACAAAAAATACTGGAAATTGGTACAGGATCAGGATATCAAACAGCTGTTTTATGTACTATGGGAGCCAAAGTATATACTATAGAACGCCAAATTGAATTGTTTAAAAAGACATCAGTTTTACTTCCCAAATTAGGAATTCGTCCCAAATACTTTTCGTCTGGAGATGGATACAAAGGATTGGAAATTCACGCGCCTTTTGACAGTATAATTGTTACAGCTGGCGCTCCAATAATCCCCAAACCTTTGATGGCTCAATTAAAAATAGGTGGGCGTTTAGTTATTCCATTGGGAGAAGAGGTACAAATTATGACCATGCTTATTCGTAAAAATGAGACTCAATTTGAAAAACATGAATTTGGAGAATTTAGATTCGTTCCTTTGTTAGAAGATACCAACTAAAACAAAACCCGCAAATTTGCGGGTTTTTTATTGGCCAATGATCGCTAAATAGCGCTCCAAACCCTCTTTTTCAATTTGAGCTACAAAAAGGATAAACTCTTCTTTGTTATTTTGAGTTTGAGCAGTTTCTAAGGCTTTATAATAGCTCATTCTACTGTCATAATCTCCTTTTATATTAGCAATTACATAGCCATGTTGCAATAAAATCAAGTTCATTACTAAACGAGATGTTCTGCCATTTCCATCAATAAAGGGATGAATAGTAACTAAACGTTCGTGCATTTCGGCGGCAAGAACTATTGGGTGTAGTTTATTTTTATTGGTTTCATACCAAATAAAAAAGTCTTCCATTTCCTTTGCCACCAAAAAAGGTTGAGGAGGCATGTGCGCACTTCCTTTTATCATTACTTGTACTTTTCTATATCTTCCTGCATCTTCAGGATGAATCCCTCTCAAAATAAGATTATGAATAGATAAAACTTCTCTTTCAATCAAAGAAGTGTTTTTCTTCATTAACTCTTTTATAAAAGCTATCGCTTCTTGGTGATTAATGGCTTCAAGATGCTCACGCATACTTTTTCCTGAAATTGTCAAACCTTCATTAATTACCAAATCAGTTTCACGTAGGGTCATGGTGTTGCCCTCAATTCTATTGCTTTCAAAGGTGTATTCCAATTCTAAAGCCTGTGAAATTCTATAACTATCTAATTGACGAAAACGGTCTAATTTAGCTTTTAAAACATCAATTTGAGCCAAAAGTGTTTCTAAAGATTTTGAAAGTGTATTAGTGTTATTTTTTGCAACATATCGTATTTCTTCTTCAGCAACCTGTAAAGCTTTTAGAGCGAATTCATCTTGACCAATTTCGTATAATATTTTTTCTTTTAACCACGCCACCATCAGTGTTTCGTAGTCAATCTCCAATAGGGAAGCAAGTTTAACTACTTGATCTTTTGTTGGTTTTCTTGTACCCGATTCAAACTTACTAATCAAAGCTTGGTCAATTCCCAATAAATGTGCTAGTTCTCTTGTTTTGAGTCCTTTTTTTTCTCTAGCGTTTTTGATTAGTATTTTCATCTTATTTAAATGTTTTTATTTGTCAAGACAAATTTAGTCATAATTTTTTGTAAAAAAAACTTTTCTATCAAAAAGCTTTCTTAATTCTGTCCAAATCTCTTTTAGTATCTTGTTCTTTCAAGGATTCTCGTTTATCATATGTTTTTTTTCCACGGCAAAGTCCTATCTCTAATTTTGCCATTCCTTTTTCATTGGTAAACATTTTTAGAGGTACAATAGTCAGTCCTTTTGCTTGAACACTACGAGCTAATCCTTTTAACTCCCTTTTATTTAAAAGTAGTTTACGTTCGCTTCTAGATTTATGATTGAATTGATTACCAAAAGCGTATTCTTCAATATAAGTATTGATGGCAAAAAGTTCGTTATTGCTAAATTCACAAAAACTCTCTGTGATATTAGCTTTTCCCAAACGAATGGATTTGATTTCGGTACCGGCTAATACAATTCCAGCAGTATATGTTTCGATTATTTCATAATCAAAACGAGCTCTCTTATTAAGTATATTAACTGTTTTTTGCATATCAAGGCAAAAGTAGTACAAAAAAGAAAAAATGTAAAGGCAAAAGAACTTTATTATTTTAAATACAAGAGTTGTGATAGTATTTGATTTTCAATTAAAGTAACAATGTACAAGTTGCCAAATTGATTTTCCGCTATATCGCCGTACTTGTTTTCTTTAATTATTTGGTTAACCATTTTAGGAATAGTGTTGCTGTGACCTACTATTAAAATAGTTTTACCAATAGTTTCTTTTTTAAATGTTTCTATATCTACTATTTGGGGATTGTATATTTTAAGTAGATTGCCATTTTCCAATACAATTGGATTAATTGTTTGCAGTGTTCTATTATAATCAGTTGAATAGACAGCATCAAAATTAATTTCTGAAAATAATGCTTTCCATTCTTGCGCTCTTTCTAAACCTTTTTCAGATAAATCTGGATTTTTAGAACTATCCGCTTTTTCAGCATGTCTGATGAAGTAATATTGGGTCGTTTTATTTTGGCCAAAATGAATTTGGAAACCAAAAAGGAATAAGAATACAAGTAGCTTTTTCATTATAAACTATTTTATAAATTAGTCTTCGAATATATATCTTTGCCAAATGGAAAACAAATCTTCAAAAGATCCACTTCACGGAATTACACTTCAAAAGATAGTTGAACAATTAGTTCAGTATTATGGATTTGATACTCTAGGCGAATTAATCAAAATTAAGTGTTTTAATGAAAATCCAAGTGTGAAATCTAGTTTAACATTTTTGCGTAAAACAGATTGGGCTCGAAAAAAAGTAGAGGAGTTATATGTCAAAACACTTCCTAAACTAAATTCTAATTCTTGACATTTTTTAATAAAGAATAGAAAACACTATCAAAAAATTTCCCTTCAAAAAAAGTATGCTCTTTGAAATGACCTTCTTTGACAAAATTATTTTTCAATACTACTTTCTCTGAACCATAATTCTCTGGATCAATCACCGCTTCGATTGAATTCAATCCCATTTCTTCAAATCCAAATTGCACAACTCGTTGCAAAGCTTCGGTCATAATCCCTTGTCCATGATATTCTGCAGATAAAATATAACCAACTTCAGCCCTATAGTTTTCGGGTTTCATGCGGTAATAACCGATCATTCCAATTAATTGATCATTCTCTTTGGTTGTAATTGCCCAATTAATAACACTATTGTTATTCACATTGGTATCCATTGCCGAAATGAATTCAAGTGCTTCCTCTTGGGTAGTAATCAAAGGTCGCGGAATAAACTTCATTATTTCTGGATTCGAACGCAACGCAAGAATTTCATTAACATCGTTAGAAATAAGACGTCTTAAATTCAAACGATGAATTTCGAGATTTGGAAATGGTGTAAAGTTGAATTCTAACATAGTAGTGGTTAAAGGATTTCTATACTAAATTTTGCTTTAAAAGTAGCGTTTACTTCTAATACAATAACACCTTCTTTTTCAAAAAGATTCCCATTGCTTTCTGTAGTATCAGAGTAACCCAACCAAGGTTCTATGCAAATAAATGGCGCGTCCACTTTTGTCCAAATACCTAAGCTAGGGAATTCTTGAAAATGAACTTTTAAAATAGGTTTTTCCTTTTCAATAATAGTGAGTGAATTAGATTGTAATTTTTTAAAAATTAAAGCATCTCTTTTAAACAATTCATACGTTAGAGGAACTCTATTAGTGTCGGTATGTATTTTTTCAGTTTGTTTTGAAACCAAATTATTTTCAAGTAAAGTATATTCTAAAGGTTCTACTTTTTCAAAATCAAGGCTATAATCTTCAAAATTGCTTGGTAATGCAAATGCAGGATGCGCTCCAATTGAAAAAGGGATATCATTACTATCTTTATTAATGATTGTGTAATCTATCTCTAAAATAGTATTGATTAACGTATATTGAATTTGCAATTCAAATTCGAAAGGATAATTTTTTAAGGTTTCTGAATTGGATTGAATTGAAAAAGTGGCACTGTTCTCGGTTTTTTCGATTAATTCAAAATTCATATCTCTTGCGAAACCATGTCTAGACAAATGATATTCTATATCGTTATGAACAAAAGAGTTGTTCTTTAAGGTGCCAACAATTGGAAATAAGACAGGGGAATGTTTACCCCAAAAATCAGGATTCCCTTCCCAAATGAATTCTCTATTCGCACTGTTTTTTAATGAACATAATTCAGCTCCAAGAGTTTTAATTTGAATACTTATTGCGTTATTGGATAAGGTTAAAATTGACATTGTATTCTTAATTTTAGAATGGTAAATATAAAAGGATAAATTGTAATACTCGAATGGTTTTTTTGAATTTGAAAGATATTTGCTTTGTCAACGTTTAAAATCTGCTTTTTTTTCATTTATTTGTGATATAAAATTTAAAAACATGAAAAACATACATTTCAAAGTCATTTTAGGATTGACTTTATTATTTAGTATTTCGACTGTTTGGTCACAAGAGCAAGCACCCGAAGTAAAACAAAAATCAAATTACAATTATCATGATGCTTTTGCTCCTTTTTTCTATACTAAAAATGGAACAAATACACGTTCAGCTAATGGACAGCCAGGACATGAATATTGGCAAAACAGAGCAGATTATCAGCTAACTGCTAATTTAAACGAACAGAAAAATGAAATTACAGGCTCAGGAATAATTACCTACACGAATAATAGTCCCGATAAAATGAATTTTGTTTGGATGAATTTAGATCAAAATTTATTTCAAGCTGATTCTCGTGGAAATGCTGTTGTGCCTATTTCAGGAAGTCGTAATGGCGCACAAGGACAAATTTTTGACGGAGGTCATAAAATCAAATCAGTTAAAATAGTTTCTACTTTAAAAGGAAAGACAACTGAAGTAGAAGCGAAGTACGTGATTTCAGATACTAGAATGCAAGTGTTTATTCCACAAGGATTGAATCCAAAAGGAGGAGTAGTGAAAATCAAAATTGATTTTTCTTTCATCGCTCCGTTTGAAGGATCAGATCGTATGGGAGTTTTAGAAACCAAAAACGGTAAAATTTTTACCATGGCGCAATGGTATCCAAGAATGTGTGTTTATGATGATGTAAGAGGTTGGAATACGAATCCTTATTTAGGAGCGTCTGAGTTTTATTTGGAATATGGAGATTTTGACGTTAAAATTACAACGCCATCCAATCATGTTGTAGTGTGCTCTGGGGATTTGTTAAATCCAACTGAAGTGTATTCTACAGAAGAACAAAAACGTTTGGCTCAAGCTAAATTAAGTGATGCTACCGTTTTGATTAGAACGGCAGCAGAAGTAAATAGCTTGCCAAAAACAGCTACTACGACTAAAACATGGCATTACAAAATCAAGAATGCAAGAGACGTGTCTTGGGCTTCTTCAGCAGCGTTTATTTTAGATGGTGCTAAAATCAATTTACCAAGTGGTAAAAAGGCCTTAGCATTATCTGTTTATCCAGTAGAAAGTGATGGTAATGACGCTTGGGGAAGATCTACAGAATATACTAAAACTTCTATTGAGAATTACTCAAAAAGATGGTTTGAATACCCTTATCCAGTGGCTACTAACGTAGCGGGTAATGAAGGCGGAATGGAATATCCAGGAATTGTTTTTTGTGGATGGGAATCTAAAGGAGCTAGTCTTTGGGGAGTAACAGATCATGAATTTGGTCATATTTGGTTTCCAATGATTGTTGGTTCTAATGAACGATTATTTGCATGGATGGATGAAGGTTTCAATACTTTTATTAACTCATTAAGTTCAGTTGATTTTAATAACGGTGAGTACAAAGAAGAAAAAGCCGACTTACATAGAGATGCAGAACAATACACAAATTCTGCATTAGAAACCATGATGAGTTCTCCTGATAATATGAAAGAGGCTAATATTGGTACATTGTGTTATTCTAAACCAAGTGCAGGTTTAGTAATATTAAGAGAACAAGTAGTTGGTCCAGAACGATTTGATTTAGCGTTACGCACTTATGTTGAGCGCTGGGCATTTAAACACCCAACACCTGATGATTTCTTTAGAACAATTGAAAATGTAGTAGGAGAAGATTTGAGTTGGTTTTGGAGAGGTTGGTTCCAATACAACTGGCGTTTAGACCAAGGAATTAATTCTATTAAATACATTAAAAATGATCCAGCTAAAGGGATTGTAATCAATATTGAGAATTTCGAAAAAATGGCAATGCCAATTGTTTTAGATGTTAAAACAAAAAGTGGAAAAGTAACTCGTGTGAAATTACCTGTTGAAATTTGGCAAAGAAATATAGAATGGTCATTCAAACATAATTCTACCGAATCAATTGAAAGTATTACTCTAGATCCAGATCATGTATTTCCAGATGTAAATGAAGCTAATAATGTTTGGACTGCTGAGAAAGGAAAAGTAGAGGAAGATCTAATTTTAGATGGTTACCTTGGTGTTTATACCAATCCGCAAGCGCCAATTAAATTTACACTTACTGAAAAAAACGGTGCTTTAAATGTAGAAATTACGGGTTATCCAAAATTCAATGTAACACCAACCGGTAAAAATAAATTCGAATCTAAACGTGCCGGAATGGAATTACAATTCAATGATGCCAAATCTGGTTTTGAAATGATTTTGGCTGATGGTAGAAAAATACCATTTACAAAACAATAAATGGATTTAGTTCTATAAAAAAAAAACGACTGAGCAATCAGTCGTTTTTTTTATGTTATAAAGTTTCGTTTTTATACCGGAATTTGTTGGCTCAAACAATGTAATGTTCCAAATCCCCATATGAAGTCAGTAGCACTAATTCCTATTATTTCTCTGTCAGGAAAACAATCTGCTAAGATGTTTAAAGCAATTCGGTCTTTACTATCATTGAAAGTTGGAACTAAAACACAATGATTTAAAATCAAGAAATTAGCATAACTAGCTGGCAAACGCAAATCTTCAAAATCCAAACGCTTTGGCATCGGCAAGCAAACAATTTTTGGAGCTTGTCCGTTTTCCAATTTAGCATTTTGCAAACGCTTTAAATTATCTTGAAGCGGTTGGTAATTTGCATCGGTTTTATCTTCTTCAACAATAGTTACAATGGTGTCTTCGTTAACAAAACGACATAAATCATCAATATGTCCGTGGGTATCATCTCCTTCAATTCCGTCACCAACCCAAATCACATTAGTAACACCTAAATATTCTTTAAAAACCGCTTCGTAATCGGCTTTAGTAAAATTAGCATTGCGCACTTGAATCGACGGATGCATCAAACATTCTTCCGAAGTCAATAAAGTTCCTTTTCCATTCACATCAATAGCGCCACCTTCAACAATTACGGGTTTTCCGTTGTATGTTACCTGAGTTAGAGGCAACTTCAAGAAATCAGCCACTTTATTTGGAACGTGTTTGTCTAATTGGTAATTGGAATATTTTGCCCAACCATTAAAGTTGAAATTCAAGGCTTCTCTGTGAGAACCATTTTTCACGATGATTGGTCCCGAATCGCGCATCCAAGAACGATTCGTTTTATGAATGATATAGGATACGTTAGTAAGCTGAACATGTGCTCTTCCTAGCATTTTAGCTACTTTAGTTTTCAATTTTTCATCAGCTACTACCAAGAATACTTTTTCTACAGCAGCAACTTTTTTAATGAATTCGACAAAAGCCCATTGAACGGCTTCGTATTTGCCAGGCCAATCGTTTCCATTGTGCGGAAAACATAGTAAAATACCTTCTTGTTTTTCCCATTCGGCAGGGAAACGTCTGTTTGGAGTACTCATAAGTAATTTTGTAAGAGAGCAAAAGTAAACAATAAGAGTAAAAAAAGGAATTTGTTTCGAATTATTCTATTTGATTTTTTAAAAAAGGTATAGGATAATTTCTTTAAAAATAGATATATTTGATGAATGGAAGTTTATCTACCATTACTTTAATTATTCTCAAATTTAAACGCCCCAAAAATGAAAAAAAACATTATTATTTGTTGCTGTCTTTTAGGATTAAGTTTTGCAAAAGCCCAAGACACCATCTCTGTCGAGAAAAAACTATTTAAAATTAATTTACTCCTTCCGGGTGTAGTTTATGAACGAAGTATAAGTTCCAAAAACACTTTAAACACAACATTATTTTCTGGTTTTGCGATTAATGGAAGTAGTAATTCAGGTCCAAATTGGCATTTTTTACCTACTATAGCAGAGGAGTTTAGACATTACTATAATCTTGATAATAGAAATAAAAAAGGTAAATCGATTTATAAAAATTCCGGAAGTTACATTGGAGTAAGAGGCTATCATATTTTCGAGTCAATTTCAGCAAATTCAAACAATGGATATTACGAATCAACTACTGGAGCATCTATTTTATGGGGGGTTCAAAAAACATTTAAGAGCAATTTCAATATAAATTTTAATACTGGTGTTAATTATCTCTTTAATTCACAAAAAGTGAATGCTCCAATTTTAAATATTACTTTAGGCTGGGTAATCGGGAAATAAATTGTTTATGAAATATGTTTTTTATTTTTTATTATTTGTAGTGTCATTAAGTACAAATGCACAGCGTGTTAGAGCTTTTACAGGATTAGGAGTTTATTTAGACAATGATTTCAATAATTCTACTTTTCTAGGAGCAAAGATAGGAACTGAATTCAAAATCACTTCTTTTTTGAAGCCCGAAATAGAAATTAATTATCAGGTAGGAGCATTAAAAGATGTTGAGATTCGTGACAGTCAAGGTAATTTGTCTAACTTTTTTGTTAAAAAAGTCTCGGCTATCAATTATGGTTTCTGCCCAAAGATATCTATTGGCGATTCTGATAATGAAAAAGGAACGGGACATTTCTTGATTTTGCCTAGATATAGTATTTCTAAAATTGAGGCTGCTGGAAATTATACCACAATAAACCAATCCAATTTGTCTAAATCTATTGAGGAAAAAGAAATAATTACAAAATGGGAACATTCATTAGGAATAGGAATAGGAATTGATGTAGGGGTTTCAAACAATTACGATATACTCGCTCTGAATTTATATTATAATGGTATAGATATGGGAAATGCTTTGAATAGTTTAAAACACAATGGAACTGCAAAATTTTCTACTAAAAATGTCATAGGTTTTGGTATAAATTATTACTTTAGTTTTAAAAAGAGATTAGATACAAAATGAAATTAAAGTTTGCCAAACGGAATTTTTTTTAGTTTCATTAAATAATTGAAATTGTAAATTTTCATGGCAATAACTTATAACAGTAACGATATAGTTCCAGTTTTTAATTTCAGCATTGGCTGGGTAATAGACAAATAACCAAAAAAAAATCCTTACATTTTTTGTAAGGATTTTTTGTTGACAATAGTTTTTAATCAATGGCTCTTTTTGTGATATCTCCAAAAGCATCAATACGGCGGTCTCTAAAGAACGGCCAGTTTTGACGTACATTTTCTTGCAAGTCCAAATCCACTTCGGCAATCAAGATTTCTTCTCTATCGTGGGAGGCTTGCGCCAAAATTTCGCCTTGTGGTCCAGCAATGAAAGACGAACCCCAAAACTCGATCCCAGAAGTATTTGGTAAATATTTTTCTAAACCAATTCGGTTAGCGGCAGCAACATAAACGCCATTCGCAACCGCATGGCCTTTCATTACGTTCATCCAAGCGCCGTGTTGATTGACTCCGTATTCTTCTTTTTCTAAAGGATGCCAACCGATAGCTGTTGGGTAAAATAAAACTTCAGCACCTTGCAAAGCGGTTAAACGCGCTCCTTCAGGATACCATTGGTCCCAACAAATTAAGGTGCCAATTTTTCCTTTATTGGTAGGAAATGCTTTAAAGCCTAAATCACCTGGCGTGAAATAGAATTTTTCGTAAAAATGCGGATCGTCTGGAATGTGCATTTTGCGATACAAACCAGCTTCTGAACCATCCGTGTCAATGATGTAAGCACTGTTGTGGTAAATTCCCGCCATTCTTTTTTCGAAGAAAGGAACGATAATCACCACGCCTAATTCTTTGGCTAATGTACTAAAAGCAATAAAAGAAGTACTATACAATGGTTCTGCTAACGCAAAATTATCGACATCTTCACTTTGACAAAAATAATGACTGCTGTACAATTCGGGTAGCGAAATTACTTCGGCACCCTGACTAGCTGCATCACGAACCCAACTCAAACATTTCTTTAAGTTGTTTTCGGCAACATCATTCAGATTCAATTGAATGACTGCGATTTTGTATTTTTTATTTGGCATAGCTAAAAAATTAGACCGCAAAAATAGTTATTTTTATAAAGAGTACACGAAAAGGAATTCAGAAAAATTACTGCTCTTTTTTTGTTTCTTACGAATAGTTCGGATATTCAAAATGGGTTCGTACCTTTGCACTCTAGAATTGAAGAAATGTTAGCAATAGGAAAATACAATACGCTTACCATATTACGTGATACCAAAGTAGGTTTGTTTTTGGGAAATCCCGAAAAAGATCCTGAAGGTATTCACGATGTGCTCTTGCCCAATAAATACGTTCCAAACGAATTTGAAATAGGGGAAGAGTTAATTGTTTTTGTGTATTTAGATCACGAAGAACGTCCGGTAGCCACAACCTTAGCGCCTTATATTTTGTTGAATGAATTTGCACTTTTGCGTGTGAATTACATCAACCAGATTGGTGCGTTTATGGATTGGGGAATGGAAAAAGATATTTTGGTTCCGTTCAAAGAGCAAGCGCGCCCAATGGAAAAAGGAAAACGTTATTTGGTGTATTTGTATATGGACGAAAAAACCAATCGTTTGGTGGCTTCAAGCAAAACCAATCAGTTTTTGAGTAACGATCATTTGACGGTTGAAAAAGGAGATGAAGTAGATTTGATTGTTTCGCATATCACGGAAATCGGAATAAATGTAATTATCAATGAACAACACAAAGGGTTGTTGTACAAAGATGAGGTATACGACGATGCTATTCGTACCGGTGACAGAATGAGAGGTTACATTAAAAACATTCGTCCTGACAATAAAATTGATGTGGCGCTGCAAGTGCAAGGATATCAAAGTATCGAACCTAATGCGGAGAAAATTTTGGATGAATTAAGAGCGAATCGTGGGTTTTTACGTTTGAATGACAATTCGCATCCAGAAGATATTAAAACGGTCTTAAAAATGAGTAAAAAGACCTTTAAGAAAGCAATCGGCGCTTTGTATAAAGACAAATTAATCGAAATTAAAGAAGACGGAATTTACTTGATTAAAGAGTAATTCTAAATTTATAACAGAAGCAAAAGGCAATTCATTTTATTGAATTGCCTTTTTTTATGTTACACCGCTAACTTTAGGTTTCCTTTTTAGTAGAGAATCTAAAAAATGACTTATTTTTACACTCAAATCAAAGAATTATGAGTAAGATAGATTGGAAAACCGTCCGAGAATTTGAAGATATTACCTATAAAAAATGCAATGGAGTAGCACGAATCGCTTTCAATCGCCCTGATGTGCGAAATGCGTTTCGTCCTAAAACAACTTCTGAATTATTACAAGCCTTTCATGATGCACAAGAAGATACTTCGATAGGAGTGGTATTGTTATCAGCGGAAGGACCTTCGTCCAAAGACGGAATTTGGTCTTTTTGTAGTGGTGGAGATCAAAAAGCACGTGGTCACCAAGGATACGTGGGTGAAGACGGTTATCATAGATTGAATATTTTAGATGTACAACGATTGATTCGTTTTATGCCAAAAGCCGTTATCTGTGTAGTTCCAGGTTGGGCTGTAGGTGGAGGTCATAGTTTACACGTAGTATGTGATTTGACTTTAGCGAGTAAAGAACATGCTATTTTTAAACAGACCGATGCTGATGTCACTAGTTTTGATGGAGGCTACGGTTCGGCATATTTAGCCAAAATGGTTGGACAGAAAAAAGCCCGTGAAATCTTTTTCTTAGGTCGTAATTATTCGGCTCAAGAGGCTTATGAAATGGGAATGGTAAATGCTGTTATTCCACATGACGAATTAGAAGATACTGCTTATGAATGGGCACAAGAAATTTTAGCCAAATCGCCAACGTCTATCAAAATGTTGAAATTTGCCATGAATCTAACCGATGATGGGATGGTAGGACAGCAAGTCTTTGCAGGCGAAGCGACTCGTTTGGCCTATATGACAGAAGAAGCTACAGAAGGTAGAAATGCCTTTTTGGAAAAAAGAAAACCGAATTTCGAGAAAAAATGGTTGCCATAATTGGGTTTTAAGTAAAGCATTAATTATTAAAACTTTATAAACCTATTAATTAAACTCATAACCTAAAAAATGAAACACTGGATAGAAGCCGCTCGATTAAGAACCTTGCCCTTATCAGTTTCTGGAATTATAGTGGGTAGTATGTATGCGTTGGCCAATCCAACCGATGATGTGCTTACTCCAACCGAAGTTTTTAACTGGAACCTTTTTACTTTTGCTATTCTAACTACTTTAGGATTGCAAATCCTTTCCAATTTTGCCAATGATTATGGCGACGGAATTAAAGGTACGGATAACGAAGACAGAGTGGGTCCAAAGCGAACTATTCAAAGTGGAGTAATTACTCCTCAGGCTATGAAGCGCGCTATAATTCTGACTTCAGGATTGACTTTGTTTTCGGCTATTTATTTAATTTATCTGGCCTTTGGAGCACACAATTTAGGTTATTCGTTATTTTACTTGATTTTAGGTATTGCAGCCATCGCTTCAGCTATTCGCTATACAGTGGGGAACTCTGCTTACGGTTACCGTGGTTTTGGAGATGTATTTGTATTTGTGTTTTTCGGATTAGTAAGTACGCTTGGAGTTAACTTTTTGTATTCCAAACAATTGGATGCGATTTTGATTTTGCCAGCAACAGCGATTGGCTTCTTAAGCGTAGCAGTGCTGAATTTAAACAATATGCGTGATGAAGCTTCGGATAGAAAATCTGGAAAGAATACGTTGGTCGTAAAAATGGGAATTGAAAATGCTAAAAAATACCATTACTTTTTGATTATAGGAGCCATGGTTTTGGTAGTTGTTTTTGCTATTTTGAGTGGTTTTAACTTTGATCAGTATTTGTTTTTAATTGCTTATTTACCTTTAGTAAAACATTTAATAACTGTTTATAATAATCAAAATAACAAGTTATTAGATCCTGAATTAAAAAAAGTAGCATTGAGCACATTTGCACTTTCGGTATTGTTAGCGTTGTGTATGATTTTTTTCTTTTCAGATGTAATTGTAAACAATTCGTAACACAATATCAATATCAATCACAATTTTCAAATCAACTAGGAGTAAAATACAATACAGAGATTAATCAGCTATGTTAAAAATTATAAGTTCGCTCATTTTCTTTTTTGTAACAATTCCGGTGCTGTTTGCGCAGAAAGAAGGTTATTGGGACAAAGAACGTTCAACTACAAAAGAAGTAGTGGTTTCGGCTCGCGATCGTATATTAATTAAGATTGACGATTTGCCAACAGGAACTACTGAGGTAATATACCGTATTACTCTTTTGGACAAAAACCAACAAATGGCGAATAGTTTGGTTTCGGTATTGAAAGCGATTCCAGACCCGACAGGAATTAGTCAAGGTTCAGCTGGAGCTGTATTTTTGGTTTCGAAAATATCGGGAGACGACAAATGCAAATATGCTATTTTTTCTAAGGCTGATGCGGCGAATAATTATGTGACAACTGGAAATACAGAAGAAGCTTGTTTTATTCAAGATG
>JACCDZ012042859.1_pt1 | contig 28888 bp, 28 predicted proteins | sample 7449551 | NCBI WGS metagenome assembly JACCDZ01 (sample SAMN15323452, study PRJNA562643) | freshwater metagenome | isolation source: river surface water | place: USA:Blue River Watershed | collected 2017-08-18 | reverse complement strand
CCTTCTTGAAGCGCCCATTCGATCGCAAGTGGTGCGCCTGCAGAGTGTCCCACCACGACAAGGGGGCCTTGAACATTCATCGCGACAATTAAGTCTTGCAGTGCCGAGGCCATTCCGCTCAGGGTGAGATCTTTCGCGGTGGCGCCGCGCGTGAATCCGTGTCCTGGTAGATCGGGGGCAATGACACACGCAAACTGTCGGATGGGTTCAATCAGTTCAGACCAGCTATGGGTCGAGGCCCCGGTCCCGTGAAGCAATAGCAGCGTTAATGGGGTTGGGCGTCGCGCGGCAAATGTCTGGACATGCCAATTGATATGTCCCTTTATTAAGAAGGCACTTGCCTGCCGATAGGGCCAGTCGCTGGGGAGGACTCGCGCTGGACTTTCTCGATCCGCTAAAAAGTGTCTATTGCAGTTGACAGTCATAAATGACAATATACCTACACACCGTCAGGAAATTGGCGTTTTGAGGGGTTTTGTTATGGGCGCAGCTGAAAATCTTAAATCGAGGCTTGAGGAGGCGCTGAGTTCTGCGGTCGCCCGCGCCGAGTCACCGCACGGGCCGTCGTTGTTAGCCAAGGCCTACCATCACGCTGTTTTCCCGGGGGGTGCCCGCATTCGGCCACAGCTGACACTTGCTGTGGCACACGCGTGCGGAATGGATGATCCGGAGCTGGCGATGTCCGCTGCCGTGGCGTTGGAACTTCTGCATTGCGGTTCCCTTGTGCATGACGATCTCCCCTGTTTCGACGATGCCCAGACGCGCCGTGGCCAGCCGTCAGTCCATGCCCAATACGGCGAACGAATCGCCGTATTGACCGGTGATGGACTCATCGTACTGGCCTTTCAGATTCTTGCCGAGACTGCGTCGCGCCATCCCGATCGGCTTGCTACTTTGATGGCACAGATTGCGCAGGCCACCGGTTCGCCAGACGGTATCGTTGCGGGTCAGGCTTGGGAATGCGAGCCACGTGCGAATCTTCGTGACTATCAACGTGCAAAGACTGGCGCACTCTTTGCTGCCGCGACGGCATGTGGCGCAATTGCCTGTGGTGCGCCCGCCGAATCTTGGCGTCCGTTGGGGGATTGGCTAGGTGAGGCCTATCAGGTCGCTGATGATATTCGCGATGTGATGGGCGATCCCCTTGCGCTCGGTAAACCGATTGGTCAGGATCTTGCTCACGATCGTCAGAGCTCTGCAAGGGAATTAGGGCTTTTTGGCGCGATCCAGAACTTCGATCTCTTGGTCGGAAAGGCCATGAGAGCGATCCCGTCCTGTCCTGGGGCACCTGCACTTCGTGCGTTGGTGCTTGCAGAATCGGAGCGTCTTGTGCCGCGTAGCTGGTCCGAACGTTCGCTAGGGCAAGAAGCATCGGCGTGACGTTAAAAGATCGTTGGCTCGCGCTGCGAGATCGGCTACTCGCAAGCGAGCGATTCCATCGTTTTGCCGCATGGTTTCCGCTCACGCGTCCGATCGCCCGGAAAGAAGCCAAATCACTTTTTGATCTTGTCGCAGGGTTTGTCTACTCACAAATTCTCTATGCCTGCGTCAAGCTCAATGTCTTTGAAATACTCGCTCAAGGCGCACAGTCACAGCGGGCACTCGCCGATCAGTGTGGACTTTCTGAAGACGCGATGGTGCGGCTTTTAATGGCAGCAGAATCACTTCGTCTTGTGGAGCGACGATCAAATGATGGCTGGGGGCTCGGCATGTTGGGTGGTGTACTAGTCGGGAACACCGCCGTGACCGCATTGGTCCATCACCATGCGACGCTCTATGCGGATCTTCGCGATCCCGTCGCGTTATTACGCGGTGAAACAACCCCAAACCTCTCAGGCTATTGGCCATATGCCGATGAACAGGCGAGCTCGCCCACGCTGTTGTCTGCGGAGCGCGTCCGTGAGTATTCCGAATTGATGAGTGCATCGCAGCCTTTGGTGGCAAGTGAAATTCTTTCGGCCTTTCCTTTTTCTCAACATCGTCGTTTGATGGATGTTGGCGGCGGGCAGGGGACGTTTCTGATGGCAGCTGCAGCGCGATTTCCCTCGCTTGAACTCGTACTGTTTGATCTTCCAGGTGTAGCGGAGCTCGCACGTGAAAACTTCGAGCGTGCGGGGATTTCGGCTCGGGCCACCGCTTATGGCGGCAGCTTTTTCGAAGCATCACTGCCAAACGGTGCGGATGTCGCAAGTCTGATCCGAGTGCTTTATGACCACGATGACCATCGTGCGCTGGCCATTTTGAAGGCGGTTCGCGCCGCCCTGCCTGAAGGGGGAAAGCTGCTGGTGGCAGAGCCCATGTCCGGGACGAAGGGGGCCGAGTCGATGGGCGACGCCTACTTTGGTTTCTATCTCTTGGCGATGGGAAAGGGACGATCTCGCAGTGCTGAAAGGCTAATGGAACTGATCCGCGAGGCCGGTTTTCGTGACCCCAGGCTCGTTCCCACAAGGCTCCCCCTGCAGACCCGAATGGTGGTCGCCACCGTCTAGATCATTTCAAAAGTTAGTGTTTACACACTATTAATTTTTGAATCCAGACGGTTTCCCTCTCAATTCCCTTGACAACGCCACTAGGAAGCCTAAGATCAAGATGTCAATTTAAATTGACACGTTAAAAAGTAAGGCAAAACTGACAATGACAAGAACCTCTATCGCGCATGAGTCTATGGCGATTGTGCTCCAGCAGCCGCAAGAACTTGCCTTGAAAAAGGTCAGTCTCTCAGCGCCTGGACAAGGTGACCTTGTCGTGGACATTTCTTTTAGTGGCATCAGCACAGGGACCGAGAAATTACTTTGGTCTGGACGCATGCCGCAGTTTCCTGGAATGGGTTATCCCCTGATCCCTGGTTATGAATCGGTGGGTCGTGTGGTGCATGCCGAGTCGACCGCAGCGATTCATGAAGGCGATTTCGTATTTGTTCCGGGTGCAAAGTGTTTTGGGGACATCAAAGGCCTTTTTGGTGGCGCAGCGTCTCGTGTGGTGATCCCAGAAGCGCGCGTTGTTCGAATTCCAGAGACGCTTGGTGATCGTGGCGTTCTGCTTGCGCTTGCGGCAACCGCGCACCATGTGTATTCGGGGGACCCTCAGGGGCAGCCTGATCTGATCATTGGCCACGGCGTCTTAGGAAGGCTCATTGCGAGACTCGCGGTGGTGGCAGGCCATCGCCCTACTGTTTGGGAAACTAACGAACCGCGCAGACAAGGTGCAACGGGTTATGACGTGATTGATCCGAGTGCCGATACGCGTCGTGATTACAAACGAATCTGTGATGTCAGCGGCGATTCGCGGATCCTGGATCAGTTGATCGCCCGCCTGAGTCCAGGCGGAGAGATTGCACTTGCAGGGTTTTACGACGATCCCCTGTCTTTTGGATTTCCCCCTGCATTTATGCGCGAGGCAAGGTTCCGAGTTGCTGCCCAGTGGCAGCCCTCGGATCTTCAAGCAGTCTCTGCATTAGCGGCATCTGGCGCCTTATCGCTGGATGGATTGATTACACACCACAGTCGACCGACAGATGCAGATGCAGCGTATCGCACCGCATTTCAAGACCCCGACTGCCTAAAGATGGTCCTTGATTGGAGACAACTTTCATGAGTACAACAACACGCCCATCCGAGGCTCCCGTGCAGTTTATGCAGCGAGAGTCTCTGCGCGTTGAAGCGGCGGTCGATCCCGATCCTGTGGCAACCGGCCCTGTCACGAAAACGACGCAGATCATCGCGATCTACGGCAAAGGCGGCATCGGAAAGAGCTTCACGTTATCAAACCTCTCTTACATGATGGCGCAACAGGGCAAGAAGGTCTTGCTGATTGGCTGTGATCCTAAGAGCGATACAACGTCGCTGTTATTTGGTGGAAAGGCCTGTCCGACCATCATCGAAACGTCTTCCAAGAAAAAGCTCGCCGGGGAATCCGTATCGATTGGTGATGTCTGCTTCAAGCGTGATGGCGTGTTTGCAATGGAACTCGGCGGCCCTGAGGTTGGACGTGGCTGTGGCGGCCGCGGAATCATTCATGGGTTTGAGACCCTCGAGAAGCTTGGCTTTCACGACTGGGGTTTTGACTACGTGTTACTGGACTTTTTAGGGGATGTCGTCTGCGGCGGATTCGGACTTCCGATCGCCCGCGATATGTGTCAGAAGGTCATCGTTGTAGGAAGCAATGATCTGCAGTCACTCTATGTGGCCAATAACGTCTGCTCGGCTGTCGAATATTTCCGAAAACTGGGCGGCAATGTGGGCGTCGCCGGCATGGTAATTAACAAGGATGACGGCACTGGTGAGGCGAGTGCTTTTGCCGCAGCAGCAGGCATCCCTGTACTGGCTGCAATTCCTGCAAATGAGGACATTCGTCGTAAGAGTGCCAGCTACGAAATCATTGGACGCCCTGGAACGCAATGGGGTCCGTTGTTCGAAGAGCTCGCGACGAATGTGGCCGAGGCGCCTCCGGTGCGTCCGACACCCCTGTCTCAGGATGGGCTTTTAGGACTCTTCTCTGCGGACAGTGTCGGTCGTGATGTAGTGCTGCAGCCTGCGACCGTTGCCGACATGCTTGGAAAAGATGTCGTTGAGAAGAAAACACTTGAAGTGGTCTACGAGGAAGTCTAACTAGGTCGACATCGCGATCATGCCCAAGTCTATTTCTATTCCCGTGATCACCGCACCGCCTGAAGCGGTTGCGCTGAAAAATCCAGAGGCGACAAAAGTCGATGGCCTCGGTTGTCATTCGGGTGCAGCAGAGATGCATGCAGCAGCAGCTGCAGCGGGCAAGAGCGAGACATTGGACCAATACGCTGCCGACTATCCAAAGGGCCCGCATGATCAGCCCCAGAGCATGTGTCCCGCATTTGGGTCGCTTCGGGTGGGACTGCGGATGCGTCGCACCGCAACGATTCTTTCGGGGTCGGCCTGCTGTGTGTATGGATTGACCTTCACCTCGCACTTCTATGGTGCTCGTCGTAGCGTCGGGTACGTACCGTTTAACTCAGAGTCCCTGGTGACAGGAAAACTCTTTGAAGACATTCGCGATTCGGTCTATGCCCAGGCCGATCCAACAAAATACGATGCAATTGTCATCATTAATCTCTGTGTGCCTACCGCGAGTGGTGTGCCACTACAGCTGCTACCCAAAGAGATCAATGGCGTAAGAATTATTGGGATTGATGTTCCTGGCTTTGGCGTACCAACGCATGCCGAAGCGAAGGACGTTCTCGCCGGGGCGATGCTCCGTTACGCTAGAGAAGAAATTCTGTCTGGCCCGGTGCCTGCGCCAAAAAATCGCGTGACCGATAAGCCAACGATTACCTTGCTGGGGGAGATGTTTCCTGCAGATCCAGTAGGGATTAGCATGATGCTCGCACCGATGGGCCTTGCTGCTGGTCCGGTTGTGCCAACACGTGAATGGCGCGAACTCTATGCCGCACTCGATGGGGCTGCTGTGGCGGCAGTACATCCGTTTTACACGGCGAGCATCCGAGAGTTTGAGGCGGCAGGGCGACCCGTTGTTGGGTCCGCCCCCGTTGGATTTGACGGCACTGACGCATGGCTTTCAGCGATTGGCAAGGCGGTCAATGTCTCGCAAGACAAGATTGATGCCGCTAAAAATGCCTTTCTGCCTGCGATCAAAGGGGCATTAGCCAAGATGCCGATCAAAGGTCGCATCACCATGAGTGGCTACGAAGGGTCTGAACTCTTAGTCGCACGGCTCTTGGTGGAGTCGGGGGCAGACCTACGATATGTCGGAACTGCATGCCCCAAAACGAGCTGGAGTGATGCGGATCGCGAATGGCTTGAATCGCGGGGAGTGACGGTGCAGTACCGTGCGTCGCTTGAGAATGATCTCTATGCCCTCCAGCACTTCACGCCGGATCTTGCAATTGGCACAACACCAGTTGTTCAGGCCGCTAAACAAGCGAGTATTCCTGCCCTGTATTTCACGAACCTGATCTCGGCCCGTCCGCTGATGGGGCCGGCCGGTGCAGGTTCGCTTGCCCAGGTGATTAACGCGGCCATTCAGAACAAGACACGATTCGATGAGATGCATGCCTTCTTCGAGGAAATCGGCGCTGGCGATAACGCTGGTGTCTGGGAAGAAATGCCGAAAGCGCATCCTGAATTCCGAGAAATGACCCGGCGTCAGCTGGCCAAGCAACAGAAAGCCCGTAAGGCAGAGGAGATGGGCTGATGTTTGTCATCGACCATGATCGCGCAGGGGGCTACTGGGGTGCCGTCTATGTGTTTACGGCAATCAAAGGCATGCAGGTCGTCATTGATGGCCCGGTCGGCTGTGAAAACCTGCCGGTGACATCAGTACTGCATTACACCGACGCGCTGCCGCCTCATGAACTTCCGATTGTGGTGACGGGTCTTGCCGAGGAGCAGCTTGGGCGCGAAGGTACCGAAGGTGCGATGAAGCGCGCCCACAAGGTCTTAGACCCTGATCTCCCTGCGGTGGTGGTCACAGGATCGATTGCAGAAATGATCGGCGGAGGGGTCACACCAGAGGGCACCAATATCAAGCGGTTTCTGCCGCGCACAATCGATGAAGATCAGTGGCAGTGTGCAAACCGCGCCATGATGTGGCTGTGGACCGAGTACGGCATGAAGAAAGTGCCCGCACCGCGTCCCCGCAAGCCAGGGGAGAAACCCCGCGTCAATATTATCGGGCCCTGCTATGGCACCTTTAATATGGCCAGCGACCTCGCTGAGATTCGCCGCCTTGTCCAAGGAATTGGCGCAGAGATCAATATGGTCTTTCCACTGGGAAGTCATCTGTCGGATGTCTCGCGTCTTGTTGAAGCAGATGTCAATATCTGTATGTATCGGGAATTTGGGCGTCTACTGTGTGAAGCGCTCGATCGCCCATACCTGCAGGCGCCCATTGGACTGCACAGTACGACGAAATTTCTGCGTAAGCTCGGCGAGCTATTAGGGCTTGATCCTGAGCCGTTCATTACTCAGCAGAAACACACCACCATTAAACCAATTTGGGATCTCTGGCGTTCAGTGACGCAGGATTTCTTTGGCACGGCGAGTTTCGCTGTGGTCGCAAACGATACGTACACCCGCGGTATCCGTCACTTTCTCGAAGATGAGCTTGGGCTGCCCTGCCAATTTGCAGTCGCCCGTCGTCCCGGCGAAAAGACGGATAGCGAGGCCATTCGCCAGCTCTGTAAAGAGAAGCCACCGCTTGTGATGTACGGCAGCTATAACGAGCGGATGTATCTGGCCGAAAACGGGTCGCGTGCGACCTATATTCCTGCGTCATTTCCTGGGGCGATTATTCGTCGGCATACGGGAACGCCATTCATGGGGTATGCGGGCGCCACCTATCTGCTTCAGGAATTCTGTAATGCCCTGTTTGATGCGTTGTTTCACATCCTTCCCTTGGGATCGGATATGGATCGCGTCGATGCAACGCCAGCGCGCGCACTCGACGGTGCACAGAAGATGGCGATCTGGGATTTGGAAGCCCAGCAGCGTTTAAACGAATTTGTTCAGTCCGAGCCCGTCTTGGTTCAGATCTCTGCCGCGAAGCGCCTTCGCGATCGAGCAGAGCGCGAAGCCAAGGAAGCGGGTCAGGACCGCGTGACTGCCGAGCATGTTGAGCAGGCCCGTGATGCCCTTCGCCAAGGAGCCCTCGCATGAGTGGCCTCAGTGTCGGGTTAAGAACGCAACCAATGTCACAGCGGTCTGTTGTGTCATCTCCGGCCACGGGGGGTTTTCGTGGTAACGGCCGCAAGGCCAACTTACAGGAGAGATCCTATGAGTAATGGCAAAACGAGTCTTTCGGGACTTACCGACGAAGAAGCCCAGGAGTTTCACAAGTTTTACATCCAGGGCTTCCTCGGGTTCACGGCGACTGCCGTGATTGCTCATGCGCTTGTCTGGGCATGGCGTCCTTGGATTAACTAATTACCGACCTTTCTGAATAGGGGAATGCTATGTCTCAGATAACTAACGAATCCTTGCACGAGTCCACGAGAAACGACTCTTTGGCGTTCTACGGGATTTTTGCAATTAGCTTCGTCGTGTTTCTGGCGATTGCCCTCATCGCGCAGGTGTGTTTTCTGCAATGGCGTTCCTGGTTTCCGGGGGCAGAGGGCGGTAAGACGTTAATCGGTGATGTTAAGGCAGCGGTGTACACCTTTATGTCTCAACTCACTTAATCACTTTTCTAGGAGATGGAACCATGTGGAGAATATGGCGCCTGTTCGATCCGCTCCGTGCTTTAGCAGCACAGGCGGTGTTTTTGTTCGGCCTGGCAGCAATGATTCATTTCATTCTGCTCTCAACCGAGCGTTTCAATTGGCTGGACGGCAAGACCCAGGCAGAGATCAAGGCTGCGAAAGCGACCCCAGCTCCTGCTGCGTCACCCAAGTAAGTTGTTGTAAAGAAAGCAGGGCGCGCTTGAGGTCGCACTCAGCGCACTCTGCGATTTGAACTGGAGAGATTCAAATGGCGATGCTCAGTTTTGAAAGAAAGTATCGTGTCCGTGGTGGAACCCTCGTTGGCGGGGATCTATTTGATTTCTGGGTAGGGCCGTTCTATGTCGGCTTCTTCGGAATCACTGCGGCTTTTTTTAGTGTGCTGGGCACGCTGCTGATTATCTGGGGTGCCTCGCAGGGGCCCACTTGGAATCTTTGGCAGATTAATATCGCCCCCCCCGACCTGAGCTATGGCCTTGGCTTTGCCCCGTTACTACAAGGTGGACTTTGGCAGCTGATCACGATTTGTGCGGTCGGCGCCTTTGGTTCATGGGCGCTGCGTGAGGTGGAGATCTGTCGAAAGCTGGGCATGGGGTATCACGTCCCGATCGCCTTTAGCATGGCGGTCTTCGCATACGTCACCCTCGTTGTGATTCGACCGCTACTGATGGGCGCCTGGGGTCACGGATTTCCGTACGGCATCTTGAGTCATCTGGACTGGGTGTCGAACGTGGGCTATCAGTACCTGCACTTCCACTACAACCCAGCGCACATGCTGGCAATCACCTTGTTCTTCACCTGCTGTCTGGCATTAGCGATGCACGGCGGACTCATTCTGTCGGCGGCTAATCCTGCAAAAGGTGAGCGGGTTAAAAATTCTGATCACGAAGACACGTTCTTTCGCGACACCATCGGTTACTCGGTCGGCACGCTAGGAATTCACCGTCTTGGTCTCTATCTTGCACTTGGCGCAGTATTTTTTAGTGCCGTCTGTATCGTGATTAGTGGCCCATTCTGGACGCGTGGTTGGCCCGAATGGTGGGGTTGGTGGCTGAATCTACCGATCTGGTCGTAGGTCGAGGGGTCAGGAGAACAACATGCAATATCAAAATTTATTTACACAGATTCAACCCGTCAGTAAGCCGCATGACGGTGTCCCGCTCAAAGGGCCGGATAACGATGAGCGGATTATCAAACCGTTCCTGCTGCATATCGCGGGTCGGCTCGGTAATGCCCAGATTGGCCCCCTCTATCTCGGCAAAGTAGGCATTGCGTCTGCATTCTGTTTCATCATCGCCTTCACCATCATGGGATGGAATATGTTGGTGCAGGTGAACTATGACCCGATTCAGTTTGTTCGCCAGCTCTTCTGGTTGTCGCTGGATCCTCCCTCACCGGAGTATGGGTTGAAGCTTGCGCCGCTCAATAAAGGCGGATGGTGGAATATCGCCGGTTTCTTTCTGACGGTGTCGATCCTGCTCTGGTGGGTTCGTGTCTATCGTCGCGCCCGCGCGCTTGGCATGGGCACCCACATTGCGTGGGCTTTTGCTGCGGCTATCTGGCTCTATCTCGTGCTGGGATTCATTCGTCCTTTACTCATGGGTAGCTGGTCCGAAGGGGTTCCCTTTGGCATCTTCTCTCACCTGGACTGGACAGCGGCGTTTTCGATTCGATACGGAAACCTGTTCTACAACCCGTTCCATATGCTGTCGATTGCTTTCTTGTATGGATCTGCATTGTTATTCGCGATGCACGGCGCAACGATTCTTGCGGTGAGTCACTACGGTGGTGATCGCGAAGTGGAGCAGATTGTTGACCGCGGTTCCGCCTCAGAGCGTGCCGCCTTGTTCTGGCGTTGGACCATGGGGTTTAACGCCACGATGGAATCGATTCACCGTTGGGCCTGGTGGTTTGCGGTGCTCTGCCCGTTAACAGGCGGCATTGGCATTCTGCTGACCGGTACGGTCGTTGACAACTGGTATCTCTGGGGTGTGAAGCATGGGATTGCACCGCCTTATCCCGATATGTGGGGCGTGCCGTTACCGGATCCCGCCACCGTTCAAGGAGCGAAATAATGATATTCACTCGAACCTCATGGATGGCGATGATCGTCGCAGCCTCGGCAATGCTCGCAGGCTGTGAACGCCCTCCCGTTGATACCGTTCAAAAGGGCTTTCGTGGTACTGGAATGGAGCTTGTCTACAATCCACGGACCTTGGCAAAGGAGGCTGCATTACACACGGCGCCTGAGGCACTGCCCGAGGCGGATAAGACGGGTCCTCGCGCTGGTCAGGTCTATAAGAACGTCAAGGTGCTTGGCAATCTGAGCGTGGCAGAGTTCACTCGAACCATGGTGGCAATGACCCAGTGGGTCGCACCCGAGCAGGGCTGCGTCTATTGCCACAATCCTCAGAACTTTGCAGACGACTCGTTGTACACCAAAGTTGTTGCGCGTCGGATGACGGAGATGACTCAGCACTTAAACGCCGCGTGGAAAAATCACGTTGCGGGTACCGGAGTGACCTGCCATACCTGTCACCGTGGTCAGCCAGTCCCTAACGAGATCTGGTTCAAGCCGTCTGACGCCAAATTGGCGAAGGGACTCCTCGGTCAGCGCAATGGACAGAATGAACCCGTTATGTCGGTGGGGCTCAGTTCGTTACCGAAGGATCCGTTTACGGCGTACTTTGAAAAGGACACCCGTATTCGACAGATTGCACAGACTGCGCTACCCCAGGGGATCAATAGCAACGGTTCATCGACTCAGGCAACCGAAGCGACCTATGGACTCATGGTGCATATGTCTAAAGGACTCGGCGTGAACTGCAGCTACTGCCATAACTCCCGGAACTTCTCGGACTGGGAGCAGAGCCCTCCTCAGCGTGTCACGGCATGGCACGGCATCAAAATGGTCCGGGAGCTGAACAATGAGTTCATGACACCGTTGACGTCTGTGTTTCCAGCAAGTCGTCTTGGACCGACGGGTGACGTCGCAAAAGTCAATTGTTCAACCTGCCATCAGGGCGCCTACAAGCCGCTGTATGGGACGTCAATGGCCCAGAGTCATCCTGAACTACAGGGTCCAGTGGCGAAACTGATGAATGTGAAAACCAATTCAGCCGGCGCAGCAGCGAAGTAGCCGGCTTTCCTCCCCTCCTTCTCAGACCAATTAACGGATGTCCCCCATCCGGGTCTTGGAGGTGACGCCCAAAGGCTCCCCCCTTTGGGCGTCTTTTTTTGATGTGATTCAACGCCTCTGAATCAATACGCTTTCGTTGAGTAGCCCATTTCGCCTTATTGACCTGTATCAACCACTTTCGGCAAGCCTTTACCCATACTGCAGGCGTTCCAAATGACAGGTGGTTCACCATGGCAATGACGATTGAAAGCTTTGGCGTTGATGAGGCATTGATCCGGCGATTCGATATCCCTGGGCCTCGTTATACGTCCTATCCAACGGCGGACCGTTTTCATGAAGGGTTCGATGCACAGGTACATGCCAAGTGGTTAGACCATCGGGATCGCATTGAACGAGATAAACCGCTCTCGCTGTATGTCCACTTACCTTTCTGTGCGTCGATTTGCTATTACTGCGCCTGCAATAAAGTCATCACTAAAGATCACTCTCGATCCGCGAAATACATCGACTATCTAGAGAAAGAAGTTCGACTGCAGACGTCTTATCTCTCTAAGAGCCGTTACGTGACACAGATGCATTTTGGTGGGGGCACTCCCACTTTTTTGAATACGGAAGAGCTCTCGCGCTTAATGCGCATACTGCGGGACAACTTTGAGTTTGCGCCAGATGGAGAGTACGCAATCGAGATTGATCCCAGAAGTGCAGATCGGAAGATAATTCATCTCCTCGCTGACCTTGGATTTAACCGAATGAGTATTGGTGTCCAGGATTTCGACGAGGTTGTACAGCGTGCCGTGCATCGCATTCAGCCTGCCGAGATGACGATGGCCACACTCGAGGCGGCGCGCGAGAGTGGATTCCAATCGATTAATCTGGATCTGATCTATGGACTTCCTAAGCAGACACCGGAAGGCTTTAGTCGAACGCTTGATCAGGTGCTTGAGGCGTCTCCGGAGCGGATTGCTCTATATAGCTATGCCCATTTGCCGGAGCGATTTAAGCCGCAGCGTCGCATTCATCTCGAGGATATGCCGACGGCAGATACCAAGCTTGAGATTTTCTTCTTGGCAATGAATCGACTCTTAGAGGCGGGCTATCTCTATGTGGGGATGGATCATTTTGCGAAAGCGACGGATGAACTCGCCATTGCCCAGCAGTCTGGTAGTCTGCATCGCAATTTTCAGGGGTACACGACTCGCGCGGAATGTGACCTCTTGGCACTGGGGGTATCATCGATCAGCAAGATTGGTGCCTCTTACAGTCAAAACCACAAGACACTCGATGAGTACTACGCCGCGCTGGATGCGGGGATTTTGCCGGTGACCCGGGGAATGGAACTCAGCCATGATGACCTCATTCGTCGGGATGTGATCATGTCCTTGATGTGTCAAAGCGCAGTGAGCTTTAGCGCTATTGAGCATGCCCATGGCATTCAGTTTCGTGAATACTTCGCGAAAGAACTTGAGTCCTTAGCGCTCTTTTCTGGCGAAGAAATGCTCGATGTGCGGTCAGATGAAATTCAGATCCGTCCCAAAGGCCGCTTTTTTCTCAGGGCGATTAGCATGGTCTTTGATCGTTACTTTCAGTCACAGATCAATCCGAATCGATTCTCAAAACTGATCTGACCTTTTTTGTCTCCTGACACCCGGCGTTACGCCGGGTTTTTTTATTCGCCGAGGTAGGCGGCGCGAACGGCAGGATCGTGCAGCAGGGCCTCGCCGGACGCACTGGACGTGATGAGTCCAGACTCCATCACGTAGCCACGATCCGCAATCTGAAGGGCGAGCCGGGCATTCTGCTCCACTAAAAGGATCGTCACGCCCGTTGCCGATACTGATCGAATCACGTCGAAGATCTTTTCGACCATGACGGGCGATAGCCCCATAGATGGCTCATCGAGAAGTAACAGCGCTGGCTTCGAGACCAATGCGCGCGCTATCGCCAGCATCTGCTGCTCTCCACCCGATAGCGTTCCGGCAAGCTGCTTCAGTCGTTCCTTGAGTCTCGGGAACAGCACCAGCTGTTCTTCAATCGATTCTGCAATCGCCATCGCGGATCCGCTGGCCTGTGCGTGGTGACTCGGTCCACGACAGTAACCCCCCATTTGAAGGTTTTCCAAGATGGTCAGTCGACGAAAGATTCCTCGACCTTCAGGCACCATTACGAGACCCTTTTCAGCGAGCGTATGTGGGGCAAGTGACTGAAGCGATTCTCCGTGATAGACGACGTCTCCTTCCGCGGTGGGAATCAGATTCGTGATGGCTTTTAATGTGGTCGTTTTGCCGGCGCCATTGGCGCCGATCAGGGTGACCAGCTCTCCTTGGCGAACGGAGAGTGAGATCCCCTTAATCGCCTGGATTCCGCCGTAGCGGACCTTTAGCCCACGAAGCTCCAGCGCGACGTCTGATCTATCCATGGGTGACTCCGGATCCCAGGTAGGCCTCGATCACGACCGGGTCTTGTCGCACATCATCCGGAAGGCCATGGGCAATGACGCGCCCGTAATCCAGAACGGTGACGCGGTCACACAGCCCCATCACCAGCTTCACGTCATGCTCGATCAAGAGAATGGTCTTCCCATCATGTCGAATCTTTTCGAGTGTTTCTCGTAATGCATTTTTTTCTGTTGCATTCATACCGGCTGCAGGCTCATCTAATGCCAGCAGCTTAGGTTCCGTTGCCAAGGCACGGGCAATCTCCAGTCGACGTTGGTCACCATATGACAAGGTCTTGGCCGCAGCATCGGCAAGTCGTTCGATTCCCAGGTAGGCGAGCAGGGCACGCGACTGTTCACGAATCGCTTTTTCGCTGGCGACAAACCCTTTGGTGCGAAGGATCGCGCCGAGAACACCCTGATGAATCCCATGGGTTCGAAGGTGACGCCCAACCATGACGTTTTCCAGGGCTGTGAGCTCTGGAAAAAGACGAATGTTCTGAAACGTCCGAGCGATGCCTGCAGCGGTGACCTGATGCACGGAGCTTGGGCGATAGGGCGCACCCTGTAGTAAAAACTCCCCGCGATCGGGGACGTAAAGACCGGTGATGACATTAAAGAAAGTCGTTTTGCCAGCACCATTAGGACCAATAAGTCCGTAGATCTCTCCGGCTCGAATGTCTAGACTGACATCATCAAGCGCAACGAGACCTCCGAACCGCTTCTGGGCGCCGATGACCTGGAGTAAGGGCGACGAATTCATAGTGCTCGCTTGGGGGCCAGAAGCCCACGCGGTCGATAGAGCATGATCACAATCATGGCCAGCCCAAACAGCAGCATTCGTAGTGCCTCTGGTGCAATTATTTCTTGCCCAAAGAGTGTCTCTTGGATGGGGCGGGCGACATAGCGAAGCATCTCAGGAATCGCATACAAGAGGATTGCGCCCAAGATCACGCCGGGCACGTAACCCATGCCACCTAGCACCACCATCGAGACGATCACGATGCTTTCCATCAAGACAAAGCTTTCCGGGGAAACAAACCCCTGAAAGGCGGAGAACATGGCACCGGAGACGCCACCGAACGACGCGCCCATAGCAAAGGCCAAGAGCTTCACGTTGCGGGTGTTAATTCCCATCGCCTGAGCCGCCACCTCATCTTCACGGATTGCCACCCAGGCGCGACCCACGCGAGAGTCTTGAAGCCGGACTGTGATCACGATGATGATGACGGTGAGCACCAGGAACAGGTAGTAATAGAGCTGCACCGATGGCAGCGTGATGCCGAAGATCTGAAGAGACTTTCCAAGATTGATACCGGCAATACTGATGGGATCAATATTGCTGATTCCCTGCGGCCCATTTGTTAGGTTGATCGGAGCGTTTAAGTTATTAAGAAATATGCGGATGATCTCCCCGAATCCGAGGGTGACAATTGCCAGATAGTCGCCACGAAGCTTCAGTGTTGGCGCCCCTAACAGTATGCCGAACAGGGCGGCAAGGGCGGCCGAGATCGGAACCACCATCCAGATCGAGTTATGTAAACCATCCGGGAATGTTGCGCGTATCCAGGCAAATTGCTCGAATAGATGGGGTGAGGCCAATAAGGCATAGAGATAGGCGCCGACCGCGTAGAACGCGATGTAGCCAAGATCGAGAAGTCCAGCATAGCCCACGACAATGTTCAGCCCAAGGGCGAGCATGATGTAGAGCATCGCGAATGCCATGATCCGTATCCAGGCGTTGCCCGCGAGTCCAGCAACAAAGGGTAACGCGATCAAGGCGAGCCCAATCACGAGTGCCGCAAGCACCGCATTTCTGCGGGTGAGTGGAATGCTGACGTTTCCCCAATGCATGGTTAGGCGCGATCGGCAACGCGTTCACCCAAGAGTCCAGATGGGCGAAACACAAGCACAAGAATCAGGACGGCAAACGCGAAGATATCTTGGTAATGACTTCCTAAGAAACCACCCGTCAGGTCTCCGATATAGCCTGCACCAAGGCTCTCGATAATGCCGAGCAGTAATCCCCCCAGCACCGCCCCGCCAAGGTTTCCAATGCCCCCCAGTACTGCAGCGGTGAAGGCCTTCAGCCCCAACAAGAATCCCATAGTGAACTGAGCAATGTTGTAGTTCATGGCGACTAAGACACCGGCAATCGCTGCCAGTGCTGCACCCATGATGAAAGTCGCTGTAATCACGCGGTCTGGATTGACACCCATCAGGCTAGCAATCTGAGGGTTCTCAGAGACTGCGCGCATCGCACGACCCAGGCGGGTACGGTTGATGAGAATCAGTAGACCCGTCATGACTGCCGCTGCCACAATCAGAATCAAGAGTTGTTTGGGGGCTAGTAGCGCCCCCGCAATTTCAAAGGGTGCGGTGGGCAGTAGATCGGGAAAGACGCGTGGGTTGGGAGACCAAATGATCATGGCAAGCGTCTGAAGCACGATAGAGACACCGATGGCCGTAATCAAAGGGGCGAGTCGTGGCGCTTTGCGCAGGGGGCGGTAGGCAACTCGTTCGATTGCGGCCGAGACTGTCATACACACAACGATGGCGACCAGCGTGGCGATTCCGAGTTGCAGTAGCAGTGGAAGGCCTGGAAATAGGCTATTGAGCAGCCCGAGCACTGTCAGTGCGACCATCGCGCCAATCATCAGCACATCGCCATGGGCGAAATTGATCAGCTGCAGGATCCCGTAGACCATGGTGTATCCCAAAGCAACAAGCGCGTAGACGCTGCCGAGCACCAGGCCGTTCAGGAGTTGTTGGATGAGTGTCTCGATGATGGCCCTCGAGGATCAAAAAAAGAGAGGTGACGGCGGGCCGCACCTCTCTTGTGTCACGGTGAATTACTGAATGACTTTGAGGGTCTCGCGCTTGCCGTCTCGATAGGTAAATAGCGTGAGCGTGCCACCCTTGATGTCGCCTTTTTCATCGAAGGCGATCGGGCCAGTCACGCCTTCATACTGGATCTTGGCAAGCTCGGGAAGATACTTGGCTGGCTCTGTCGAGTTTGCTTTTTTCATTGCTTCGACCATCACCATTACCGCATCGTAGACATAAGGGGCATAGAGGTTGACCTCTGCACCCATCTCTTTTTTGAACCGCTCGCGGAAGTCGGCCATCTTCTTTTCATAAGGGCCCACGACGCCGCCAGCCTCTGCGCAGAAGACTCGGTCCTTGCCCAATGAATTTCCAGCGAGCTTGATCATTTCTGCAGTACACATCCCGTCACCACCCATAAATTTAGCGGTGATCTTGAGCTGGTCCATCTGCCGCAGCATTGGGCCCGCAACGGCATCCATACCCCCATAGAACACGATGTCTGGTTTCTTGGCACGAATCGCTGTCAAGATGGACATGAAGTCAGTGGACTTGTCTGTCGTGAACTGACGGTCGACGACCTTGCCCCCTGCGGCTTCGACGCCTTTGACAAACTCATCGGCAACCCCTTGGCCATAGGCAGTGCGATCGTCAATAACCGCAATGCTCTTTCCTTTGAGCTCAGTCACCGCATAGCGACCAAGCGTCCCGCCCAGCGTGCCGTCATGGGCAACAACTCGGAATGCGCCTTTAAATCCTTGCAGGGTGTACTTAGGATTAGTTGCCGAGGGAGAGATCTGGGGAATCCCGGCGTCGTGATAAAGCTTGGAAGCCGGGATCGTTGTACCGGAATTTAGGTGCCCAATGACGCCTGCCACCTTGGCATCGACGAGCTTCTGCGCGGCGGCAGTCCCTTGCTTGGGGTCTGCACCGTCGTCTTCAGAGACGAGGGTGAAGGTCACGGCTTTGCCGTCGATCTTGATGCCTGCCTTATTTAGATCCGCAATTGCCAGCTTGGCCCCCAGTTCGTTATCTTTTCCGAGGTGTGCAACAGATCCCGTTAAGGGGCCGACATGACCAATCTTGACCGAGGTATCTTTCGGGGCACAGCCGGCGAGCCCGACTGCTACGGCAGCGAGGCCCGAGACAAGAAGCTTTTTGGGGATCACAAACGGTTTTAAGGGTGCAGTCATAGACATCTCCAATCTGAAAGTGGGGAAACACAACTGGACTTGCGATACGGGTGATTTCGACGACGGGATAAGTGTACGGTTTTCCACCGGTTTTGTTCAGGGGGCAAGAAAAACGCCTACACTAAACCCCATGAAAACGCTCTTGACTGATGATTCCCGCCCTGGATTGGTGCTGCTGCGCCAGGTATTGATCGCCGTTCTCTGGGTGAGTGCGGTCTCTGTTCTGGGACAGATGCTGACAGACCTCGGACCCTGGTACCGCGGACTCCGCCAACCAGACTGGAAGCCGCCTGACTGGGCCTTCGGGGTGATCTGGACTTCGATTTTTGTGCTGATTGTGATCGCCGGGGTGATGGCCTGGCGGCGGACAATGACTGGTGCCCAAAGGGTTCAACTTATTGCGCTGTTTGGGGTTAACAGCATGCTTCACGTCCTGTGGAGCTTCTTGTTTTTCACCGCCAAGCGCCCCGACTGGTCGATGTGGGAACTTCCGCTGCTCTGGCTGTCGATCTTGGCCTTGATCGTGACCATCTGGCGTCTATCGAAATTAGCCAGCCTGCTGTTATTGCCCTACCTTATCTGGGTAACGATCGCGGGATTCTTAAACTACGCCAATGTCCAGCTTAATGGGCCGTTCGATCGCCCAGTCGTTGGAGAATCCCGAGTCAATCCGTCCTAATGGTGGCACTCGCCTTTGTACGACCGTTCGCGTGATGTTTCACATCACCTCTGCGAATCTCGATTGTTCTTAAGAGTTGTCGGCGCATGGCATCAAACGCGTCTCGAAGGGCAACATAGGCGTCCTCGTGCTGCGCCCGTGTGGTCACCAGTTCGTGACCGGGAATCGTGATGTCTAGCCTTACGGCATAGGGTCGACCCTGGTGTTGATGTTTCTGCTCGAGGGCGATGATGACCTTGCAGCTTACGAGATCTCTGGTAAATCGATCCAGCTTTTCGGCATGCCGGCGGGCAGAGACCTCTAGAGCATCTGATCGATCCATGCCGAGAAAACTAATGGCGAGAGGTTGTTTCATGGTTGAAGCATCTCACTCGCCCCCTGGTCGAAGACCACGACGAGCGTGTAATGCGAAGAGTCACCTGCGCTCAGGGGAGCCAAACGCTAGGCCACAGGGACAAGGGGGATTTAAGAGTTGTGTCAGCGCGCGGTGTAGCCGCCATCGATGACGAACTCTGCGCCGGTCACAAAAGAAGATTCGTCACTGAGTAGGTAGACCACACACCAGGCAATATCATCGGGTTTGCCCATACGTCCAAGTGGGTGTGCAGCCGCCGCCGCTGCCTTTGCAGTCTCCAGGTCAGGGCTCGTGGCGCGGAGGTGGTGCTCTACCATCGGAGTCCAGATGTAACCGGGATGGATAGAGTTAAATCGAATCTGTTGCGAGGCATACTGAATGGCATCATTTTTAGTCATCAGGCGTACAGCACCTTTTGCCGCGTGATAAGGCGGTACGGACGCAAGGCCTACAAGTCCGGCAATCGATGAGAGATTGACAACGCTTCCCCCACCTGTCCGCTGAAGATGCGGGATTGCATGCTTTGTGCCGAAAAATACGCCTTTGACGTTAATCGCCTGGACGCGATCCCATTCCTCTTCGCTGATCTCGTGCGTAGGCTTGGATGCGCCGGAGATGCCGGCGTTATTCACCAGCCCTGTGAGTCGTCCGAATCGCTCCGCAACGGCATTCAACGCAGACTGAAGCGATGTCTCTTTAGAGACATCGCAGTGCCAGTACGCCACCTGGCGTCCCTTTGCTTTTAGCGATTCGACAAGGGCAACCCCTTCTGCGTCGAGCACGTCTAAGACGGCCACCGCTGCCCCCTCCTCAGAGGCTCGCTCCACGCAGGCGCGTCCGATACCAAGTGCGCCACCCGTCACGGCAATGACTTTATCCTTCAGTCGATTCATATTCTTCTGATCTGATCTGTTCAGGCCTTGGCGATCCCAAGAAGATGGGCCATGTCCTTGAAAAAGATCTTTATATGCGCCATGGGTTTTTTGCGTACAAGTTTCTTGTGCATATAGGATTCAAACGTGAGGGTCTGAACGTCTTTGTCCTCGCAGATTTTGACAAATTTCTCGCGTCGCTTATCACTGGAGTACCAGAAGTACTGCAGGATGCCCAAAATCCAAAATACCCGTCCGTGGTCTTTCATGAACCGTTTACGCGCGGACGCTAATGCCTTTGCGTCCCCTGTCATCAGGAACGTCTCAACTGCCTCGCCTGCAAATCGCCCCCCCGCCATGGCGTAGTAGATGCCTTCTCCGGACGCCGGAGCGACGACGCCTGCAGCGTCCCCTGCGAGCACAACGTTCTTTCCGTTGTCCCAGTACTTCAAAGGCTTTAAGGGAATTGGCGCGCCTTCGCGTCTTAAGGTCTCGGCATGGTCGAGCCCTGCTGCTTGTCGTACCAGGGCGGTTGCATGACGAAGAGAGAATCCCTTATCGGCACTCCCAACACCGATGCTAGCGGTCTTACCGTGTGGGAAGACCCAGCCATAAAAGTCGGGAGACATCTTGCCGTTGTAATACACATCACAGCGGGACGCCTCGTAATCAGCAGGGGGGTGTTCTGGTGTTTTGACGATCTCGTGATAGGCGAAGACGTACTTTGTTTTCTCGGCGTCTTTGATGTTTTGCCGCGCAACTTCTGACTTTGCGCCATCGGCACCGATGACAGCCCGCGCCCGAATCTGCGCTGGAAACGTGTCCGTGTCTCCCGGCTGGTGACGTGCGGAAAAGTGCACCACTGTCGTCCCGTCATTCAAGTGGTCAAGGCGCACAAAAGTTCCGATGCGACGTTCTGCGCCGTGTGACGCTGCGCGGCATCGTAGCCATTCATCAAACTCTGCGCGATCGACCAGTCCGACAAAGCCGTTATCGATCGGAATATCGACCTTGTGATTGGTGGGCGAGATCATCCGGGCCTTGGTGGCATGGGCGACCAGCATGGCGTCTGGAATCAGGAAGTCTTTCATTGCACGCGGCGGAATCGCACCACCGCAAGGTTTGATTCGCCCGGCTCGATCGAGCAGCAGAACTTTATATCCCTTTAAGGCAAGGTCATCTGCAGCGGTGGCGCCCGCTGGCCCGCCGCCGATGACGGCGACGTCGTAGAGTGTTTCAGACTGGCTAGGCGAGCTCATGTTGTTCCTTTGGGGTCCAGGATGATCGTTGAGGGGTCACAGTGGCTTCAGCGGTGCCAATTCGCATCGCAAGCTTTGCGGCAATCAGAAATAGCAATGCTTCTGTAAAAAAGACGGCACCGTAGGCGAATCCAGGGTGGTCGATGAGTGCGCGTGCGAGGTCACTGGCCATCGCTCCTAAAAGCCCGCCGGCGCCGAAGGCGATTGCCTGTGCGGCGCCCCAGAGACCAACCCGTGTACCTTCGCGTCCGCCGCGCCCTTCGCCAGCGAGTTTCATCATCGAGGCAATGGCGGCGATCGAGAATGCGCCGTTAAATAGCCCGAGGGCAAAAACGGTGAGCTTCAGTGGATAGTTTCCGCCGACCATGCCTGCAGCGACCAGGCTTAACAGGGCAAATGCCGAAGCAATGCAGCCGCCCACGGTCCAGAATCGCAAGGATCCAAACGGACGGTTACCAAATCGACCACAGGCAAACGCCACAATCACCATGCCGCTGAGGACACCGCTGTGTTGGAGCCCCGACAGGCTGGTGGTCTGTCCGGGGGTGTATTGAAAGACAATTCCTGCGAAAGGCTCAAGGATCAGGTCTTGCGCTGAAAATGCCAACATCGAAATGAAGACAAAGATGGTGAACTGGCGTGCCGCGGACTCCTGCCAGACCGCAGCAATGACGTCGCGAAAGCTCGGCTTTTGTGGCGATGCAGTCACCGCATTGCTGTGTTGCGGTTGACTGTCTTTGTGACCGTGACTCGCTTCGCCTTCCACTCTAAATAGGGCAATGATGGTGATCGTCATGGCGGCACTGGAGACCACGGCTGAGATCATGAGCAGTCGCTCGGGGGAGTAGGGGTCGAGAAGCTGGCCTGTAATGCCTGCAGTCATCGCAAGACCCATGATCATCATGAGCCAGACAATCGTCGCGGCTGCCGCACGACGCTGGTCTTCAACTCGTTTTGCCAGCAGAACGATAACCGACGTGCCAGAGGCACTCACACCGAGTCCAATCATGCTGAAGGCGACGATCGCGAGCAGTGTTGCGAGGAGTGACTCTGTTGGCATGAGCGTGGTTGCTAACGCTGCGAGCACACCGCCGGTGCCGAGCACAGCCATCCCGCCTAGGATCCATGGTGTGCAGCGGCCCATCATGTCGGAGCCATAGCCCATTCTGGGTCGAACCATTTGTACGGCGTAATGTAGTGCGACAAGTAGCCCAGGAAGCATCGCAGGGAGGGCAAGCTCGACCACCATGATCCGGTTGAGTACCGAGGTCGTGAGCACAACAACTGCGCCAAGGCTCAACTGTGCAAGCCCTAAGCGAAAAATGGCAAACCAGCTAAACGGTCGGTCGATCACCTGATGGGTCTTCATGCCAGACCTCGCAGGGCAAAGGCACTCACCATCATGCCGCTGACATAAATAGGAATGCCGAAGCCGCTGTAAAAGAGCGCGCGTTCAGAGGGCGACCCTAAAAACCAACGCATCAGCACAAGCTGTCCGATGAGCAGTGCAATGACGGCAATGCCGTGAACGGGCGAACCCCATAAGAAGAGAAGGGCGATGACAACGGCCTGGGGCGCTGCCATGGTCCAGCAAGCGAGCAGTGCCGCCCGTTGAACGCCTAGTTGCACGGGCAGTGACCGAACCCCCATCTGTTGGTCACCCGTCACTGATTTGAAATCGTTCAAGGTCATGATGCCGTGGGCGCCCAGACCATAGAGCAAGGCAAGTGTCATGGAATCTGCACCGGGCATGACACCCCCAATCATGACCGCGGTCCCGGTGATCCAGGCCAGTGTCTCGTAGCTAAGTCCGCAGGCGAGATTGCCCCACCAGCCATTTTGTTTGAGGCGAAATGGCGGCATGCTGTAAGCCCATGCGAGCGCGAGCGCGAGCGTTGTTGCCGCAAAGCCCCATTGGCCAAGCGTGGTGGCGACGATCAACGATAAGGTCGTCCAGATCAGCGCGATGTAAAGTCCCCAGCGCCCCGGAATACGGCCGCTTGGGATCGGGCGATTCGGTTCATTGATCGCGTCGACCTCTCGGTCAAACCAGTCATTGACGGCTTGGCTCGTGGCACAGACAAGGGGTCCTGTGAGCAGCAGGCCGAGCAGGATAATTCCCCAGTTACTGAGAAGATCCATCCCTGAAGCGATTACCCCGCAAGTGAATGCCCACATTGGAGGGAACCAGGTGATGGGTTTAAGCAGTTCTGTTACCGCTTTCGGGTCGGGCAAGGGGCGGGGCATGCGACCCGTAACGGATTGATCCATAAAAACATTTTCTTATTGACATATCTAACCGTCAACTAAAACTTACACTTACAATGGGAGACATGAAAAGCCCATGCTCTGTCCCCATAAAACCCCATGCGATCGTGATTGGGAGTGGCTTTGGTGGGCTTGCGGCAGCCGTTCGCCTCGGCGTGAAGGGCTACCGGGTCACCGTGCTTGAAAAACTCGATAAACCTGGCGGTCGGGCGTACGCCCATCATCGCGGTGGATATATCTTTGATGCCGGCCCAACGATCGTGACAGCCCCGTTTTTACTGGAGGAGCTCTGGACGATCTCCGGCAAGCGCATGTCCGATTACATTGACCTCAGGCCGTTGGATCCGTTTTATCGGATTCGATTCGACGATGGATCATGGTTTGATTACTCTGGCGACCCCGAGGCGATGCGCAAAGAGGTCGCCCGATTCAGTCCGGATGACCTGGTCGGATATGACCGGTTTTTTCAAGAGGCCGAGAAGTGTTACCGGCTTGGATTTGAAGATCTGAGTACGGTGGCATTTGATTCGATCACCGATCTTTTGGCCGCACTCCCGTCCATGGTCAAGATGAAGGCATGGAAAAGCATTCATGCGCTGGTTGCCGAACACATTCGTCATCCAAAGCTACGAATGGTCTTTAGTTTTCATCCGCTCTTAATTGGTGGCAATCCATTTTCGGTGACTTGTGTCTATGCCCTGATTAACTCGCTGGAGCGTCAGCATGGTGTGCACTGGGCGATAGGCGGAACCGGTGCATTAGTCCGCGGGCTTGTGGACTTGATTGAATCGAGCGGAAATGTAGTTCAGTGTGGTGCTGAAGTGAAAAAGATTTTGGTCGAAAACGGCCGTGCGATTGGCGTCATGCTTGCCGATGGCAGCCGATTATCCGCAGACATCGTGGTCTGCAATGCCGACACCGCCTGGGTCTACAAGCACCTGATTGATCCTGAACATCGCCGTCATTGGACCGATCGCAAGATTGAGCGGATGCGCTCATCGATGAGTTTGTTTGTCTGGTACTTCGGTACTAAGCGTCAGTTTCCGGATATTCCGCACCACATGATTCTGATGGGGCCGCGCTACAAAGAACTACTTCAGGATATTTTTAAGAAGCACCATCTCGCCGACGATTTCAGCCTGTATCTGCATCGTCCGAGCGCAACAGACCCCTCCGTGGCTCCGCCCGGACACGATACGTTCTATGTGCTTTCCCCAGTACCCCATCTTGGCAGTGGGACCGACTGGTCAACCAAGGCAGAGCCCTATCGCCAGGCGATCGCCGATTATCTGGATCGGACGGTGATGCCGGGGTTTGAGGCAGACGTCACCGAGTCTTTTGTGACGACGCCGATGGATTTTCAGAATCGGCTGCTGTCATATCGTGGTGCTGCCTTTGGTCCCGAACCGATTCTTTTACAGAGTGCCTGGTTTAGACCGCACAACAGAAGTGAAGATGTCGATCGACTCTTTATGGTGGGTGCGAGCACCCATCCTGGCGCGGGTATTCCAGGGGTGATCGGATCCGCGAAGGCCTTGGAGTCGGTACTTCCAGATCCAGAAAGTCTTGCACCGTTTGTTCAGGTGGCACATGCCTAGTCGGCTTGACACGCTGGAATCGTGCGAGCGACTGATGCGAACAGGATCGCATTCTTTCTTTGCGGCGTCCAGAATTCTGCCGGCTCGATTTCGGTCCGCCGCTACGGCGATTTACGCGTTCTGCCGCGTCGCGGATGATGCTGTCGATGAGATGCCGCACGGCGCATCCATTGACGTGGTGATGGCCTACCTGTATGAACGTGTCGAGGCGATCTATCGTCATGAGCCATTTGGGATTGATGCGGATATTGCGTTTTCTGGGATTGCCCACGAGTTTGGGATTCCCAAGGCAATTCCTTTGGCGCTATTGGAAGGCTTTCAGTGGGACGCAGAAGGCCGTCGATACGAGACGATCGATGATCTCTACGAATACGCAGCGCGTGTCGCGGGGACGGTAGGGGCGATGATGACCTTGGTGATGGGCGGCCGATCGGTTACGACGATCGCCCGTGCCTGTGAGCTTGGTGTGGCAATGCAAATTACGAATATCGTTCGTGATATTGGTGAAGATGCGCGTCGCGGACGCATCTACATGCCCTTGCAATGGCTTCGAGCCGAGGGTATCGATCCTGACTCGTTTCTTGCGGATCCTGAATTTGATGATCGAATCGCCCGCGTCACGAAACGGCTGTTGGCCGCGGCAGATCAGCTTTATCGTCGCGCTGAAACTGGCATCTCTGCCCTGCCGCGAGACTGCCGTGCATCGATCATGGCAGCGCGTCTGATCTACGCGGACATTGGTCGCGTCATCGCGCGACGGGGCTATGACGCGATCCATCAGCGGGCAGTAGTCTCGCGATCGCGCAAAGGATTTCTGCTGGCCCGTTCACTCATGGCCGGATTGGTTGCCCCTCAGCAGGATTTCTTGTTGCAACCCTTGCCCGCGATTCGTTTCCTCATGGAGGCGCTGCCCCATGGCGAACAGGACGCTATTCGACCGGACTCCTTGCATGCGGTGATTGACCTCTTTGAGCGCGTGGCGCATCGAGAAAGAGCAAGTCGGTCGTTGCCGTAAAATCGCATCTTTCTTGGAAAGGTGTTTATGAAGACCTACACGATTGCGTGCATCCCGGGCGACGGTATCGGGAAAGAGGTAGTGCCCGCTGGACAAAAGCTACTCGAGGCAATCGCCTCCACTCAGCCGGGCTTCTCGTTTCAATTTAAGTCATTTGACTGGGGCGGAGACTATTACCGTCAGCATGGCAAGATGATGCCGGACGATGGCCTCGCCCAGATTCGTGATGTCGACGCCATTCTCTTTGGTTCGGCAGGGGATCCTGATATTCCGGATCACATCACGCTGTGGGGACTTCGTCTGAAGATCTGCCAAGGATTTGATCAGTACGCGAACGTTCGGCCAACGCGGATTCTCCCCGGAATTGACGCGCCGCTTAAGCGCTGTGGCCCGAAGGACCTGGACTGGGTGATTGTTCGGGAAAACTCAGAAGGGGAATACTCTGGCGTCGGCGGTCGTGCCCACCAAGGGCACCCCATTGAAGTCGCGACGGATTTGTCCGTAATGACCCGTGCGGGCGTCGAGCGAATTCTTCGTTACGCGTTCCGTCTAGCCCAGTCTCGACCGCGCAAACAGCTCACAGGGGTGACGAAATCGAACGCTCAGCGTCACGCGATGGTGATGTGGGACGAAATCGCAGGCCAGATCGCGAAGGAATTTCCGGATGTTCGCTGGGACAAAGAACTCGTGGATGCCGCGACTGCGCGCATGGTGAACCGTCCGGCGTCGCTCGACACCATTGTCGCGACCAATCTGCACGCGGATATTCTGAGCGATCTCGCAGCGGCGCTCGCCGGGAGCCTGGGGATTGCGCCCACCGGGAACATTGATCCCGAGCGGCGTTATCCGTCGATGTTTGAGCCGATTCATGGGTCTGCCTTTGACATCATGGGCAAGGGGCTTGCCAATCCGGTGGGAACCTTCTGGTCGGTGGTTATGCTGCTCGAGCACCTTGGCGAGGCCAAGGCGGCCGCAGCGGCGATGTCCGCAATCGAGTCCGTGACGGCCGACACCACGTTACATACCCGCGATCTCGGTGGAACGGCGACGACGGCACAGGTAACCCAGGCTGTTTGCGACGCAACAATTCGACTGCTCAAAGGGTAAATTCGGTCCGGTTCGGCGGTCCCCTATCCCGGATAGGTTCTGCCGGAAACGCCCTGAAAGCTTGGCGGTTTCCGGATTAACCCCCATGCCATTTTTGTGGTGTCATGCTACCTTTTCAGATCATTTCCTTAGGAGGGTGTTTCTATGAAGTTTCCGAAGTTTCTTCAGTTCGCAGCGGCAACGGCGGTCGGTCTGACCCTTGCAAGCGGCGTCCATGCTCAGCCGAAACCCAATCCCAATTGGCCAACCAATCTGACGCTCGGTACAGCCTCTGTTGGCGGTACCTACTTTGTCTACGGTCAGGTCTGGGCGAGCCTGGTGAACGAAAAGATCGGTACCAAGATCAGCACCCAGCAGACCCAAGGCCCCAATCAGAACATCATCCTCGCGGATTCGAAGCAGATCGATTTCGGTATGACGACGATGGGCGTTGCGCTCCAGGCCTGGAAGGGCGAGGGCGAGTGGACCAAGGGCAAGAAGTTCAGCAACATTCGGGCAATGTTCCCGATGTACGACACACCGTTCCACTTCATCGTGCTCGAGAAGTCCGGTATCAAATCGGTCAAAGAGCTGGCCGGTAAGCGGGTTGGTGTTGGTCCTCGCGCAGGAACTTGCGGGACATACTTCCCCCTGATGTTTAAGGCGATTGGTCTGGATGTCACCGTGCGTAACGGGCAGGCATCCGACATGGCTGCGAACCTGCAAGACGGCCTGATTGATGCGTTCCCATTCTGCGCCGGTGTGCCCATTGCGGCTTACTCGGAACTTGAGAACACCACAAAAGTTCGTTACCTGACCTACACCGCAGATGAGATCAAAAAGATCAAGGCTGCACTGCCTGAGTTGTCGGATTCTGTGATTCCTAAGTCGGCGTACAAGCAGATGACAGAAGATCACAAGACGATTGGTCTTTACAACTTCGCCATCGCTAACAAAGACGTCTCCGAGGATCTGGTCTATGCTGTGGTCAAGGCTGTTCTTGAGAACAATCCCCAGATGGTGAAGGGCCACGCGGCTGCTGTCGAGACGCTGGTTCAGAACTGGAACCGCAACACGTTCCTGCCATTCCATCCTGGTGCGATCCGTTACTTCAAGGAAAAGGGCATCAATATTCCTAAGAATCTGATTCCGCCCGAGTACAAAGGCTAAGCGTCGCTGAATTAGCCAATCCGGCCGCATTGCTCTCAAGGTGATGCGGCCGTTTTATTAGCACTAAAGGAAATAGATAATGACGACTCCCTCCACCCCCACAACAGACGAAGTCATCAATCCACCAGCGGTGGAAGAAGAATTTGCGGGCAATAAGCGCACCCTTGTGGGCTGGGAGTCAGTGGTGTTGGCAGCGTTGTGCATCACGTTTACGCTGTTTCATTTGTATGTATTGAATGTCTATTCGCTTGAGCCGCTCATGTTCCGTGCGATTCACGTGGGCTGGGGTGGCGCCATCGGATTTATGTTGTATTCCATGACCAGGACCCGAACAGAGCCGGGCGTGCCTTGGTACGACTGGATCTTGGTCATTGCATCTGCTGCCTGTGCGGTCTACATCACGGTTGAGATTGATGGTCTGTTGTTCAGAGCGGGAGCGCAGTTTGAGCCGGGTGATGTGGTTACCGGCGTAGTGGGGACTCTATTGTTGCTTGAGTTTGGTCGCAGAACTTCTGGACTCGCACTGCCGATCATCTGTGCGATCTTCATCATCTATTCGTTTGTTGGCCCCTGGATGCCGGGCGTTTTGGAGCACAAGGGATTTGCGGTTGACCGGTTCTTCACCTATATCTACAGCGAATACGGCATCTTCGGGGTGACGACTCAGGTGTCGTCGTCCTACATTATTTTGTTTGTCTGCTTTGCTGCGTTTCTGCAGGTCTCCAAAGTCGGTGACTACATCAACGATCTGTGTAACTCGCTATTTGGCTGGGCCCGAGGCGGCCCTG
>JACCDZ010402026.1_pt1 | contig 28894 bp, 27 predicted proteins | sample 7449551 | NCBI WGS metagenome assembly JACCDZ01 (sample SAMN15323452, study PRJNA562643) | freshwater metagenome | isolation source: river surface water | place: USA:Blue River Watershed | collected 2017-08-18 | reverse complement strand
GCACCGTGCTAGAATGTGACAAGGCCTGAATCCTTCTGTTTTTACAACGGTTTTTCGCGAAACACATTGTATCAACAGCAGGGATTCAGGCCTCCTTTTTTACGTCAACTGTGGGACAGCAGTGCGCAGATGCGGGGCTTTTTATTGGGTGAAGCTGAGAAAAATTACATTTGCAGTGCCAGACAGGTCTGGCCAATCCTGCATTTTAATCAACACATGACGCAGCTACTGAAAGCCCAGCAGCAGTTGTATGGTTCCCGCAGCCATGCCGGTCACGGCGCCCAGCAGCAAAAGAATCCATTCATCCTCCTGGAACGCCGGCCGTAGCAGATCCTGGAATTCGGCCGGTGTCAGCTCCTTCATCTTGCGTGCAAAAAGATCCGCCAGCTCTGTCGCCCGTTCACGATTGAAGCGCTGGTTTGATAGCGGCTTCAGCGCCATTTCCACGCTCTTGTCGGTGATCAGTGTCTTGAGGTCTGAAAAACCCGCTGCACCGAATGCGACCTGTGCGCCGGTGCGTGCCAGCAAGGACTCGTCAACCAGCCGGTTGACGTGCTTGTGTATCATGCGTCGGGCACGTTCGGACCGCGAACCGGTCAGAACCTCGAGCATGAACTGGTGAACCGTCAGGATTTTCTGCGAGCTGATGGTGGCAAACTTGTCGGCTACCTGTGCCTGACGGCGCAGGAACAGGCCCTGAATGGTGAAGGGACCGATTCTGACCGGATTCACCGGCCTGAAGACCATTGCCAGTGCCAGCCAGTTGGTGAGCAAGCCCAGCACGGCAGCATAGAGCGGCAGCAGGCCGTGCCAGGGTATGAACCAGAACAGCACCATCTGGACGACGCCAAAGGCGAGACCGATCCAGAAACTGGAATTGATGATGAATCTTACTTCCTTGTCGCCGACCTCCAGAAACATGCGTACGACAAGCGCGCGATCAGCTTCCATCTGGCGGCCACACATTTCTTTCACATCAACCAGATCGTCGATCTGACTGATCATGGACTGCACCACACGGTCCATGATGCGGGGCAGGCGGCTGCGCACATGTGCATACACCATGCCTTTCACGCTGACGGGCAGATTGTCCCAGAACAGGCTGTTGCGCTCGCGCATGACTTCGTCGGTGTATTCCTCGATATTGGCTGATACGGATTCGGCGACATAAGCTGCCACTTTCTCCGGCTCCATCTGGTGCAGGAAGTCGCTGACGGATCCCATCCGGTTGATCACGCGGTCCACCACAATGTCTGACATCTTGCGGGCCTTGCGCGGAATGATGCCCTGCCAGCCGCACGGGTGCAGGCCCAGCATTTTTTCCAGCTTTGGTGTCTTGATGCCGATAAAATCGAGCGGGTAGAACACCATCTGCATGGCCCACCACACATGTACCCAGGTGACGACGGCAGCGACAACTGGAATGCTGATAAAGCCCCAGAAGTCGGGACGGGCAGTGAGTTCCTGCCAGAAGAGGGTAAGGGCGTTCATGTCAGGGTGTGTCTCTGCGGCAGTGGCCAGGGTGGTTCATCAACAGGGCAGCATGCCATCAGTGTGGCGGTTGTTGTTTGGCCGCAGGATCAGACTTTTTCAGTCAGTTCGGCCAAGTCAAAAAGAATCCTGTCTGTCCTTGATGCAGGCGTCCGGCAGGCGTGCGAAGGGGCAGCTGCGCTGTCTTGCGTTATTCATCGCGCGTGCGAACTTCCAGCAATTCGATTTCAAACAGCAGATTCGAGTTGGGGCTGATGAACTCCCCGATCTGGCGCTCCCCGTATGCCAGGTGTGCCGGTACAAACAGTTTGCGCTTGCCGCCAACTTTCATGCCCATCATGCCGATATCCCAGCCCTTGATGACGCGGCCTGTGCCGATTACACACTCAAACGGCCGACCGCGACGATGGGAGGAGTCAAACTCGGTGCCGTCCTCAAGTGTGCCCCGATAGTGGGTGAGGATGAGCGCACCTTTGACCGCCTCCTTTCCCTCTCCAATAATAATGTCTTCCACTTTCAGCTCTTCTGTCATGGCACCAATCCGTTCCGTTCATGCAAGGCAAGGGCGCTAGCATAATTCATCAGGTTCACTTGTGAGAAATAACTGCATGTCTCCGAAGTAATGGTTCCAGGGCTGTGTAACCGGCCTGTTGTACAGATGTAATAACCTGCAACCACCGTCAACTGCTCCTGTTACCCCGCGTTAATCCTGTTGAACGAAGCCGGAATCTCTTTCAGGGACGGCGCGTCAGGATGGCCCGCCATTCCGGCAGGCAACAGGAGAACAGATCATGAAAAGCAAATTTGCCATTTCCATTCTGGTGCTTGGCACGGTTTTCAGTACACAGGCCATGGCCGGTGATCCGGTGGTAGGCGCCATCATTGGTGGCGGTGTGGGTGCTGCCGTGGGCAAATCAATGGGGGGGCGGGATGGTGCCGTGGTGGGGGGCATGCTTGGGGCGATGACGGGCGTGATGATTGCCAACGACAATGGCGGTCGCAACGAGCCGGATTACCGTGGACGGGATGAACGGCATGATCATTATGAAGGCCATGAACGTTATGAGGGGCGTGATCGTACCCGCATCGTCTACCGTGATGCGCCAACGGTAATTTACCGCGAGGCCCCGGTGATAGTGGTCAGGGAGCGTGCTCCGCGTGTGGTCGTGGTGGAGAGTGACAGGCACCCGGGCAAGGGCCATGGCTGGGGACGTGGCCACCACCATAACAAGTGGAATGCCAGGCATGAGGGCAGGAGTTACCGCCAGGACAATGGTTATCGGGAATATGCCTATCAGCGCTACGATGACTGACGGATAAAGCTGGCAATAAAAAAAGCCCGGGGCCGAGCACCCCGGGTTTTTTATTGCATGCTCGTTGCAGAATGCGGAGAAGCCATCTTGTCGCATGCGTTAAAAAACTGTTATTCAGGGAGTCTGTTTTGATGCAGATATTCAGGGAGTGATGCACATGCGTATGGTTGCAAGGGTTGTTGCCGGGTTCCTGGCGGTGATTGTGCTGGTGTCAGTGGTCTTGGTGGTCGTGAACTGGGCGCCGGATCGCCCGGTGGCAGAACTGGCATCGCGTTGGGCGCCTGCACCATCAGCCTTTGTGACAGTGCAGGGTATGCAGGTGCATGTGCGTGATGAGGGGCCGCGTGACGATGCTGCGCCGATTGTGCTGCTGCATGGCACCTCGGCCAGCCTGCACACCTGGGAGGGCTGGGTGGCGGCGCTGAAGACGGATCGGCGTGTGATCAGTCTGGACCTGCCCGGTTTTGGCCTCACCGGCCCGATGGTTGATGGGGACTATCGCATGGAGCGGTATGTGCAGTTTCTGATGGCCGTATGTGATGCGATGGGATTACAGAAGGTAGTGCTGGTCGGGAATTCTTTCGGGGGACGTCTGGCCTGGGAAATGGCCGCAGCGCATCCGGAACGTGTTGAAAAGCTGGTGCTGGTGGATGCCGCCGGCTATCCGACGCCATCAGTCTCCATTCCGGTGGGTTTCCGGATTGCGCAGATTCCTCTGCTGAACAAGCTGATGGAAGTAACCTTGCCGCGTAACATGGTGGAGTCGAGTGTGCGCAATGTGTACGGGCATCCGGAAAAGGTGACGCCGGAACTGGTCGATCGTTATTACGAGCTCACCTTGCGTGCAGGAAACCGTGCGGCACTGGTTGAGCGTTTCCGGCAGGCCCCGTCAGGCGAAAATGCAGCACGTATCCGCATGCTGACCTTGCCGACACTTGTTCTGTGGGGTGGCCAGGACCGCCTGATTCCTCCCGTGAATGGCGAGCATTTCCACAAGGATATTGCCGGCAGCCAGCTGGTTGTTTTCCCCGGGCTGGGTCATGTGCCGCATGAAGAGGATGCTGTTGCCTCTGTGGCGGCGTTCCGTGCCTTCCTCGGGCTTTGAACACAGGAGATCATGCGTGTGAGCATGGATATGTACCGGTTGCCTCAGGTATTGCAGGAAAGGGTCATGCGGGAATTACAGCCCGGTGAGGTGGTGATCTGGGCCGGGCAGCCAGATCCTCGCCGGCTGATGCTGGGGGGATTTGCCTTGTGGCTTTTTTTCATTCCATGGACGGCATTTTCAGTTTTCTGGATTGCCGGGGCTTCCGGTTTCAAGGTGCCGGATTTCAGCCAGCCTTTTGAATTTTTTCCGTTGTTCGGTTTGCCGTTTTTCCTGATCGGAGTGGGAGGACTTTCTTCTCCGTTCTGGATTTACCGCAAGGCCCGCCACATGGTGTATGTGATCACCAGCAAGCGGGCCTTTGCCATGACGGGTGGCCGCAGCATCACGGTTGAATCGTGGAGTGCCTCGCAGCTGGAGAAAATTGTCCGCACCGAGCGTCCGGATGGTTCTGGCGATCTGGTATTTTCCACGGAAGTCTGGCGTGACAGTGATGGTGATCGCCGTACCCGTCAGAAAGGCTTCATGGCAATTGCGGAGGTAAGGATGGTGGAGGCGCACCTGCAGCGGCTGGCCGCATTAAAATGATTTTCCGGTTCCCGCGTGAAGTATTAATGAAAAGGCTCCGCAGATTATTGCGGAGCCTTTTTTCTTGCTGACTCAGGCCTGTGCCGGAGCGACTGCACTCATGCGGTTGGCGCGGCCGAACGTGCCGAAGTCATTGAAGCGGATACCGTTCTCGCGCATCAGTGGGTACAGGCCGGGCGCCAGCCACTGACGAACGTAAAACGGATCACGCACCACAAAGTGATGGAGGGCATGAGTGCCGGCAAAGTTGAAGCAGAACAGGTGCAGGGGAATGGCCCACGGGGTGGTCCAGATCTGGCACTGCTGCACGATGTTGCCCTTTTCCACATCGCCGTAGTAATGCATGTTGGAGCTGACGAAGTGCAGGCAGAAAGTGCGCAGGGCATTGGGTGCTGCGATGGCCACTGCGTAAAAGGACACTGCGTGCATGACGTTCTGCAACATGGCTGGAACGGTGACATCCATGCCGAGCGCGCTGGCGGCAAACAAGCCTGCGTGATACACCAAAAAACCGTGCCACAGGGTGTAGTTGATGAGGCCGAGCGGGAAATATCCCAGAACATTTTCCCGCGCAATCGCATGGGCTTCAGTCTTGCTTTTGGCAACTTCGCGGATGAAGGCCCGTGTCATCCTGTACGTGGCAAACGGGCGCAGGTAAATGGCCAGCATGTTGTCGCCGGTCATCAGCAGGCGACGGATGCCCCACTTTTCGCCATTGGTGATGCCGCGCTCTTCCAGATCGGACTCGGTCCCGGACACCTTGTGGTGATGAATGTGCAGGCGACGGCGCACCCAGGGGCTGATGGTGCTGGGTCGGAACAGCCATACCCCTGCCAGCATGAAGTCGTTCCAGAACTTGTTCTTGCGGAAATACATCATGTGGATGAGGTCATGCTCCAGTTCATGCAGCAGTGACATGAAGAACGCGGCCACCGGTATGGCCATCCACAAGCTCATCACCCCGGTGTAATAGGCCCAGGCATTGCCCAGGATGCCAGCGATGCTGGTCCAGAAAATGGTCATGCCGATCGCGTTCTGGTGCTTCTCCAGCCAGGGGTGGCGGGCGCGCAAGGCATTGCCTGCCTCGAGGATGCCCTGGCGGATGCGCTGGCTGCGAGCGGCATCAACGGGGTTGATACGGCCTTCGGATGGCAGGCGGGCCTGTGCGTTCATGATGATTCCCCCGGTACAGCGTTTTTGTAATGAGGGTAGGCTAGGCGTATTGGCGCGTTTATGCTTGCCCCAATACGACAGACTGTTCACCTAACGCGCCGCAAAGAGCGCATGGACTCCTCATGCTGGGAACGTTTCACAACTGGATGGTGATTCTGGAGCGCACGCTGCAGGCGGGGGGGCATGACCTGCAGGCAGGGTTGCTGGCAACGGGGATCGCCATTCCTGACGAGTCTGCCGGTGGCCGCCTGCCGGTGGCCCTGACCCGGCAGATATGGTCGGTGGCCGAGCAGGCCGGTACCGATCCTGTGCTCGGGCTCTCCATGCTGACCCAGATAAACTTCACGGATTTTGGCGAGCTTGGTGTGGTCATGCTGGCCGGGGGCAGCCTGCCCCAGATCATGGAGCGGATTGCCCGCTTTCACCGCCTGCTCACCGATGCCATGCATTATGAAATCACCGAGGACGGTGATGCCCTGAGCGTCACCATACATACCAATGGTGACCCGCACTGGCGTGCCGTCGAGTTTGCAACGGGCCTCATCGTCGGGTTGTTGCGGTTTCGCCTGGACCCGAAGCTTTGTCCGCTGTCAGTTTCCCTGTGCTTTGATAATCCGGCAGGCCAGGTTGCCTATGAAGGATTTTTTGGTTGTCCGGTAGAGCAGGGGGCCTCTTCCACGACACTGGTGTTCCCCCTTGAGGGGTATCGTCACGGGCCGGCAGGATCGGAAGTGGCGCGTCATTTCGAGCCGGTGCTGGCGGCCCGCCTGGCTAGTCTGGAGGCGTCGTCTGGCTGGGCACCCAAGGTTGCCATGCGGGTGCGCCAGCATCTGGTGGATACCGAGACCGAGCCCACACTGGCCAGCATTGCGACTGCGCTGAACGTCAGTCCGCGCAGTTTGCAGCGCCACCTGGCCTCGGAGGACAAGTCGTTCCAGGATGTGCTTGACGAGGCCCGGCGTGAGCTGGCGCGACACTGGCTGTCGACCCGGCAGGCCGGGCGGGCACGCAACATGACGGAGCTGGCGCTGGTGCTGGGCTTTTCCAGCAGCAGTGCATTCAGCCGGGCATTCCGGCGCTGGTTTGACATGACGCCCGGTCAGGCGGCCAGAGGAGGGCTGGATCCCTGACGTTCATCCGCCCGGATCGCGCGTTTGTCAGGCCGGATGCCCCGTTGTCGGGCCTGGGCTTGCCAGTGACGGCAGGACGGTGCATGTTCTTTGGAGCATGCATCAAAATGCACTACACATAATAAAAACATAGAGCGGCAGGACGCTGCGCCAACCCGGCGGTAACTTCATGTCCGTGTCTGTGCTTCAGATCCTTTCCGTCTTGCTTGTACTTGCCTGCCTGGCCGCAGTGTTTTTTGCCATGGCCTGGTACAGGGTACGGGATCAGCACACCTCCCTTAATGGTCATTTGCAGGCGAGTGAGTCGCAGTACCGGCAGTTGCTGGGTGTTGCGGACCTGGCGATTGCCGTACTTGATGAAGCCTGTCATGTGGTTGACTGGAATCCGGTGCTGGAGCGGCTGTACGGCTTGTCTCGCCATGAGATGCTGGGGCGCCAGTTCTTCATGTGCTGTGCCCCCGAGGGTGATGCGGCAGCACTGTCGGCCCGCATGATGGCCATGCGCAGCAGCGACGCTGTGCTGGAGTTCAGTTTTCCCGTGCAGGCAAGCCCTGACAACGAGCGCCAGTTGCGCTGGCGCGCAAGACACTTCACCGATGCGCGAGATGGCCGTCGTTACCTTTCTCTCGTAGGGCACGATGTGACGGATGTCGAGTCCATGCAGCAGTGGCTGGCGGACAGTGAAGCGCGTTTTCGTCTGATGTTCGAGGCGGTGCCGGCTTCTCTGGCGCTGCTGGATGCCGAAGGCCGGCTGCTGATGGTGAATCCTGCCTGTGCACGTTTTTTCGGTTATGACGCTCCCGAACAGATGGTGATGCTGAATGTGCAGGAGCTGGTGCATGAGGATGATCGTCAGGCCAGCATGATGGCGCTGGCGGCACTGCATCAGCAGCCGGACACACTGTATCAGATGGAAAAAAGATACCTGGTTCGTGATGGGCAGGTGCGCTGGGGCAACATGCGCTGCCGCCTGCTTTCTCTTGCGCCAGGCCAGTCGTTGTTGCTGGCACAGATCAGTGATGTGCACGAGCGCAAGCAGACTGAAATGGCGCTGTTCGAAAGCGAGCGTCGCATGGCGACCCTGATTGCCAACCTGTCCGGCGCAGTTTATCGCTACGAGTTGCCTGCCTTGCGAGAGGGCTTGCACCATGACCGGACGGCGGCATTTCTCAGTGATGGCACCAGCATTCTGACGGGGCAGATGTTGAGTCCGTTTGCGCGCGGCCAGCAGCCTCACAGTCTGGGTGCACTGATCCTGCCCGAGGATCGTCCGGCGTTGCAGGCAGCCCTTGAGTCAGCCATTGCCGGTTCGGGGCGTTTTGATGTGACTTACCGCTTGCGCCATGGCCCTTCCGGGGTTCGCTGGGTCAGTGAGTCTGGTTGTGTTCAGCAGCGGCCGGATTGCAGCTGGACTGTTGATGGCCATATCACCGACATCACGGCAGAACGGCATGCACGGGAAACCGAGCTGGTTTTCCGCACGCTGGTGACGCAGTCACACACGGGTTTTGTCAGCCTTAATCTGGATGGCCGTGTGCTGGAGGCCAATCAGCCATTTTGTGTGATGGCCGGGGTAGAGTCGCCTGATCGGTTGCTGGGACGACCGCTTGAGCTCTTCATGCCACCGGGGAGGGAGGGCCAGTTGCAGCGTTTTCTGGCGCGTGTGATACGTGACGGCGTCTTGCGTGATGTGGAGTTTACGCTTCCCGGCCTGGATGGACGTCAGGTGAGATTGCTGGTCAATGCCCTGACGGTCGAGCAGGCCGGGCAGTCTGCCATCAAGTGCCTGCTGGTCGACCTCAGTCGTCAGCCTGGTGCACCTTCTGGTGACGCCGAGGATCGGCTGGAATCTGTTATCTCCATGCTTGAAGAGCAGGATGGCATTGCCTGACGGGCGCGCCCGATTGCCTTGATGTTCCGGGGATTAACGATCAGCCCAGACAAAGCCTGCGTCGTCCGCATCGGCAAACGCTTCGCGCAGACGCTTGTGCATGCGTTGCAGGTTATCGCCGGTATAGGGTTCGGCGGGGTGCTTGCCCCAGACTGGTCCTGGCCAGGCAGCATCATTCTCGTAGCGCGCAATAACATGCAGGTGCAGTTGCGGCACCATATTGCCCAGTGCCCCGATATTGATCTTGGTGGCATTGAAGTGCCTTGCCATGCGCTCGCTGACCCAGCTGGACTCCTGCAGCAACTGCTGCTGTTGCGCTGCATCCAGCTCGAAGATTTCCCGAATGTTTTCCACGCGTGGCACCAGGATCAGCCATGGGTAGTGCATGTCATTCATCAGCAGGCAATGACAAAGGGGAAAGTCACCCAGCAGAAGGGTGTCGGCAGCAAGACGCGGGTGCAGGTTGAACATGGACGTATTCATGAAGGATGGATCGTCGCACTATAGCACTTGAGATGAAGCCGGGCAGGCGCTTTTGCGGCCTGCCAGCAACCTCAGTTACAGGCCAGATTGGCAAACATGTCCATCATGGCTTCCTGCCCGCTGGCCGGGTGTGTTGCATTTTCAAAGTCGGTAATGCGGTCCCAGTGGCGGGCGACATCTTCCACGCTGATGCCGTTGGCCAGCCCGAATGCAATGCCTCGCGTACGCTCCCAGCGCAGTTTGGCCATGTAGCCGGCACCTACCTCAAATACTCCACCGCTGTTGTCACGGTTGGCTTCGCTGGCCAGCCACAATACCAGTGGACTGACATATTCCGGCTTGAGCTTTGCCACTACATCGGCCGGCATGATGGTTTCCGTCATGCGCGAGCCGGCGACCGGCGCAATCGAGTTCACCAGAATGTTTTTCGCCCGCCCTTCGAGGGCCAGTGTCTGCGCCAGACCATGCAGCCCGAGTTTGGCCATGGAGTAATTGGCCTGCCCGAAATTGCCGTACAGGCCGGAGGCGGATGACGTGAAAACAATGCGCCCGTACTCCTGGTCGCGCAGGTGCGGCCAGGCGGCATGGGTCAGCTTGAAGGCGCCCTTGACGTGTACGTTGTAGACCAAATCCCAGTCTTCCTCGGTCATTTTGTGAAATGACTTGTCACGCAGGATGCCGGCATTGTTGATGAGAATGTCGATGCGGCCAAAGTTGTCGAGTGCGGTCTGTACGATCTTTTCGCCATCCAGCACCGAGTCGTAGTTGGCGACAGCCTCGCCACCGGCCGCGATGATTTCATCAACAACCTTCTGGGCAGGAGTGGCACTGCCGCCTTCGCCCAGAGTTGATACGCCAAGGTCGTTTACCACCACGCGTGCACCACGGGCAGCAAATGCCAGTGCATGGGAGCGGCCAAGGCCACCGCCGGCCCCGGTCACAATCACGACACGATCATCAAAACGGATTTTCATTGTTGTTTTCCCGTTCAGAGAAAATGTGCATCGGGCTTGATTGCCCGATGCACGCCAGTGTGGATGTTTTACAGTCCCATGCCACGGCCGATCATTTCTTTCATGATCTCGTTGGTGCCGGCAAAAATGGTGGTGATGCGGGCGTCCACATACGCACGTGCCACCGGGTATTCCATCATGTAGCCATAGCCGCCATGCAGCTGCACGCACTCGGCCACCACCTTGTTCAGCAGGTCGGTACACCAGTACTTGGCCATGAAGGCTTCTTCCGGCGAAATCGTGTTGTCGACACACTTCATGACCAGATTGTCGATAAAGGTCTGGCCGATGGTGAGCTCGGTCTTCATCTCGGCCATCTTGAAGCGGTTGACCTGAAAGGAACCGATCGGTTTGCCAAAGGCCTTGCGGTCCTTCACGTAGGCGAGGGTCTGGTCAAAGGCAAACCAGGCGCCGGCCATGGCGCCCACGGCGCATGCGATACGTTCCTGGGCCAGTTTCTGCATCAGGTACATGAAGCCCATGCCGGGCATGCCGAGCAGGTTTTCCTTGGGCACCTTCACGTTGTTGAAGAACAGTTCGGCGGTGTCCTGCGAGTGCAGGCCCATCTTTTCCAGCTTGCGGCCGCGTTCGAAGCCTTCCATGCCACGCTCGACCACGATCAGCGAGATGCCCTTGTCTTCGTGCTGTGCCGCCACGATGACGATGTCGGACAGGATGCCGTTGGAAATAAAGGTCTTGGCACCGTTGAGCAGGTAATGGTCGCCCTTGTCTTCAAGACGGGTCTTGATGTTCTTCAGGTCAGAGCCAGTGCCCGGCTCGGTCATGGCCACGGCGAGAATGGCATCACCGGAGACAATGCGCGGCAGCCAGCGGGACTTCTGCTTGTCGTTGGCGAACGAGTCCAGATAGGGGCCGATCACATCGTTGTGCAGCATCAGGGCAAAACCGGACTCCCCGACACGGGACAGTTCCTCGGCCATGATCTGCAGGTAGCGATAATCCTTCAGGCCAAGACCGCCATACTGTTCGTCGACATACGGGCAGAGAAAACCGTTGTCACCGGCTTTTTTCCAGACCTCGCGTGACACCATGCCGGCCTTCAGCCACTCCTGGGTGTGGGGGCGTACTTCGGCCTCGCAGAATTTGCGGAAGTTGTCGCGAAAGGCGTCGTGGTCGGCGTCAAAGTGGGCGCGCTTCATGGCGATCATGGATGTGGCTCCTGCTGTGGCCGGAAACGAAGGTCCGGCGATGTTGCGGCGAGTCTGCTTGGGGTGCTCCGGTACGCCAATGACGCCTTCGCCCAAAATGAATGACATTTTGTACCAATCAGTCACGATTCCCGTGCAGGCTGCCTTATGATCTGGTAACTTCATGATTCCAATGAAAAAAGAATCCTGAGCAGGGAATGCAGTGAGCAGAAACACCATCACCATGGCATACGTGAAGCGGCTGCTTTCCGGAGCGGCACGTGAGGGCGCCGAGCTTGCTGACCTGATGCGGGAGGCGGGCCTGGAGCCGGCCTTGCTTGAGCGTCCGGAGGCTGCTCTGGCGACCGGCGACTTCATCCGGCTGATGCAGATTGTCATGCGGCGTACCGAGGACGAGTTCATTGGCCTGGGGCGCGGGACAAAATCCAAGCCCGGGACGTTTTCCATGATGGCGCATGCGGTCATCAACTGCCCCAATCTCGAAAAAGCGGTGCAACGCTCCGCCCAGTTTTACAAGCTTGTGGATCTGCCTCTGGATTTGCGCCTGGAGAAGGGCGAGCGGGAAACCCGGCTGGTGATTGACTCGCCATCGGTGGAGTCGCGAGACAACGTGCTGGAAGCCATGATTTTCATTTCCGTGCGTTTCTGGAGCTGGCTCACCGGAAAGAACCTGGAGGCGACCAGCATTCATTTTGATTTTCAGGAGCCGCCGCAGGCCGGAGAATTCCGCCGTCTTTTTCGCGGCCGTGTCGTGTACAACGACAAGGTCAGTGCATTGGTGTTTCCGACCAGCTGGCTGAGTTTGCCGCTGGTGCAGAATCCGTTGTCGCTGTCGAAATTCCTCAAGGATTCGCTGGCACTCATTATTGTCGGCAATGCCCAGCCGATCGGCCTGCCCGAGCAGATTCGCGCCATCATTTCCAAGGAATACGGCAATACCTTTCCGGACTTTGCCCAGGTGTGCGAGCAGCTCAGCATGACGCCGCAAACCTTGCGTCGTCGTCTGAAAGAGGAAAACACCAGCTATCAGGAAATCAAGGACAGCATCCGTCAGGATGCCTCGCTCTACTATCTGGGCAAGGAAGAACTGTCGATCGATGAAATTGCCCTCATGATGGGATTTTCCGAGGCCAGCTCGTTTCACCGGGCATTCAAGAAATGGACGGGACGTACACCGGCCAGTTATCGCCGCGAGTTGCTGGGACTGCCGGAGGACGCCGTTGAAGAGGAAGATGACGACGAGGACGGCTGGGTGGCTGGCTAGACAGTCCTTCAGGCTGCTCCGGTTTGCGTCTCATGTTGCTCCTACAGTGGTGAAAATTGCGGTAAAGTCGGGCCTTTCGCGGTTCAAGCCCTGGTCCCATCATGCCCAACACGAATACCACTGCCCGCCTGCTCATTACCTGCCCGGACAAACCCGGCATCGTCAGTGCGGTGTCCAGCTTTCTCTATAACCACGGCGCCAACATCACCGATCTGGACCAGCACTCCACAGAGCCGGAGGGCGGGACCTATTTCATGCGCCTGGAGTTCCAGACGCCGCATCTCGATCTGTCACGCAATGTGCTGGCCAAGGCGTTTGAAGAGGCGGTGGCCTCCCGCTACAACATGAACTGGCACATCAGCTATGCGGCCGACCTGAAGAAGGTCGCCATTCTGGTGTCGAAATTCGACCATGCCATGCTGGAGCTGCTCTGGCGCTGGTCGCGCTGCACCTTGCCGTGCCAGATCACCAGTGTCATCAGCAATCATCCTGATCTTGAAAGCGATGTAGCGTCCTTTGGTGTGCCGTTTCATGTGGTGCCGGTCAACAAGGACAACAAGGCCGAGGCCGAGGCACGCATCAATGAGCTGCTGCAAGGCAACGACCTGATCGTGCTGGCGCGCTACATGCAGATTCTTTCGCCGGATCTGGTGGCGAAGTGGCCGCACAAGATCATCAACATCCATCACTCGTTCCTGCCGGCGTTTGTCGGCGCCAATCCGTACCAGCAGGCCCATGACAAGGGCGTCAAGCTGATCGGGGCCACCGCGCATTACGTGACGGCAGACCTCGATCAGGGACCGATCATCGAACAGGATGTTGACCGTGTATCGCATCGCCATGATGTGGACATCCTGCGTGATCTTGGCCAGGACGTGGAGCGCAATGTGCTGGCGCGTGCGGTGAAATGGCATCTTGAAGATCGCATCATCGTGCACGGCAACAAGACCATCGTGTTCAACTGAGGGTCGGCACATGCAGGCGTTTTATGCCCTGATTGATCGTCTGGATCGCTGTGACGGCGATGAGAAGGCTGCACTCGAAGCCATGCTCTGGGACACCTTCGGTACCACGGCCTGTGTGCTGGCACTGGATATGTCCGGCTTTTCCAGAACGGTGCGGGCGGAGGGGATCGTCGGGTATCTGGCGCGTATCCGCCGCATGCAGCAGGTCAGTACACCGGTTGTGATAAGTGCGGGAGGAGAGGTGGTCAAGTACACGGCGGATAACCTGATGGCTGTGTTTGAGCATGCATCCCAGGCCGTGACGGCTGCGCTGGAAATCCGGCACGCCTGTCTGGCCATGCGCGAGCCGCTTGAGGTGTCCATCGGTCTGGCCAGTGGCCGTTTTCTGTATGTGCCGCAGACCGACTGTTTTGGCGACACGGTCAATGTCGCGTTCAAGCTGGCGGAGGATATTGCCGGCAATGGCGACATTCTGGCCACGGACCTTGTTCTCGCTCAGCTCGGCAAGGAAGTTGCGCCATCGGACTGGCGCCACATGGAGATCTCCGGCCTGCAGCTCCGGTTTGCACAGATACACTGACTGTTTTCTGTCATTGATCTGTCGTTTGCCTTGCTCCTTCGCCTGTGCAAGGCTCGTACTTCAGTCCGCCTGTCCTGATACATCATGCCTGCTTCCGCCTCGCTGTATTCCCGCCTTGGTTTGCTGCTGACACTTTATGTCTGTCAGGGCCTGCCGACGGGCGTTTTCAGCCAGGCGCTGCCGGCCATCTTGCGTCGCTATGACGTACCACTGACGGTCATTGGCCTGAGCGGGTTGCTGGCCATGCCCTGGGCGCTGAAGTTTCTCTGGGCACCCTGGGTGGAGTCGCATTTCTCTGCACGCTGGGGACAGCGCCGGTCGTGGATATTGCCGATGCAGTTGCTCGGTATTGCCATGCTGTTGCTGATGGCGTTTTTTGATCCTTATCGTCTGGCCACCACACAGGGGGTCAGCGAATTCTTTGTGCTCATGTTTCTGGTCAACCTGTTTGCGGCCACGCAGGACATTGCGACCGATGGCCTTGCCGTGCGTACGCTGGATTTTCACGAGCGGGGTCTTGGCAACGGTGTTCAGGTGGCGGGCTACCGTCTGGGCCTGATTATTGGTGGCGGCTTGTTGCTGTACCTGATCGGTAGCTGGGACTGGCGCTGGTCATTCATGCTGATGGCGTTTCTGCTGTGTGTGCTCACGCTGCCGGTATGGCGGTTTCGTGAACCGGCAGCGGAAGTGTCACGCCATGAACGGTTGCCGTACTGGAAAATTTACACCAGCTTTTTCGACCGGCCCGGACTGGTGGGCTGGCTGGTGGTGCTGGTGACCTACAAGGCCGGAGAGTCGCTGGGTTCCGCCATGGTGAAGCCGATGCTGGTCGACATGGGGCTGGACCTGAAACAGATCGGCCTGATGGTGAGCATGGTGGGCTCGGTGGCGGCCCTGACGGGTGCCTTGCTGGGCGGCTGGCTGACGGCGGTGATCGGACGTTATTACGCCATCATCGGCTTTGGTGCCCTGCAGGCGCTGGGTGTGGCTGCCTATGCATGGTTGTCCTGGCAGCATGATGCGGGAGCAGCCATCAGTCTGCCGATGATTTATGCCATCAATGCGCTGGAGCATTTTGTCAGCGGCATGGCCATGGCGGCCTTGCTGACGGCGGTGATGGATCTCTCCCGGCCGGATCATGCCGGCGCCGACTTCACCGTGCAGGTGAGCATCCTGGCCATCTTTGGCGGGAGCTTTTATCTGGCGGCCGGATTTGTGGCGCAAGCCCTGGGCTATACCGGTTATTTTCTGGTGTCTGGGGCACTGGCGCTGGTATTGCTCTGGCCTGCGGCAATTTATTGCCGGCGTCTGTCATGGCTGGTCGACGACAGGGTTTCAGGGGACAATAGGATCTCCTGAACACCACCTGTTTTGCTGTCATGACCGAGTCTGCCCAATACCATCTCGATGCCCGCGGCCTGTTCTGCCCGGAACCCGTCATGATGCTGCACAACAAGGTGCGTGACATGCAGCCGGGGGAGTTGCTGGAGGTGCTGGCCACCGATCCGTCGACCACCCGCGACATTCCCAAGTTCTGCCGTTTTCTCGGCCATGAACTGGTGTCACAGGAAGTCATCGATGACGGCAGCGAATACCGTTATTGCATTCGCAAGGGTGGGTGACGACGCACGGTCGAGACGTTGCGTCAGCCGTTCTTGTCCGGCGGAAATCCCTGTGTCTGCAATTGCAGTACCTGCCTGCCCAAACGCCAGTTAAGCAGCACCGCCGCCACGGCCAGTCCTGCCACCAGACCCGCCCAGAAGCCGTAAGGCCCGTAGCGGTTTCCCATCAGCAGGGTCAGGCCCAGCGTATAGCCCAGTGGCATCGCCACCACCCAGTACGCCACCATGGTCAGCACCATCGGGCCCTGTGTGTCCTGCAGGCCTCGCAGACTGCCTGCTGCCCCCACCTGCAATGCATCCACCACCTGATAGGCAGCGGCAAACAGCAAAAGATCGGCGGCCAGTGCCTGCACGGCAACATCACTGGTATAGAGCGCGGTGAGCTGGTGCCGTGTCAGCACAATGAAGGTCGCCGACACACAGGCAAAGGCCGTCATCATGAGCAGGCCAGTCCTGCGCGTGAGCAGGATGGCGTCCAGATCCTGCGCCCCGTAAGCGTGACCGATACGAATGGTCATGCAGAACGCCAGACTGAGCGGAATCATGAACAGGATCGAGGTGACTGACAGTGCAATCTGGTGCCCGGCCACCTGCAGCTCTCCCAGCGGACTGATCAGGATGGCCACGACACAAAACACGCTGACTTCGAAAAATATCGCAATGCCGATCGGTAGTCCCAGAGCGAGAAACTCACGAAGCCGCTGCAGTTCGGGGCGACTGCGATGACCCAACAATCGCACGCGGGCAAAGGCGGGGGCCGCGAGAACATAAATGGCCAGCATGACTGTCATCAGCCATAGCACAAGTGCAGATGCCCAGCCACAGCCCACGCCACCCATGGCCGGAATGCCGAAACCGCCGTGAATGAAGACGTAGTTGGCCGGAATATTAAACAGCAGGCCAAGTACGCTGATCACCGTCACCGGCATGGGGTGACCCATGCCTTCGCAATAGTTGCGCAGCACCGCAAAAATCGCGGCCGCAGGCAGGCCGAGCGCAATTGCGTTCAGGTACTGGTATGTCATGGTCTGCAGGCGCGCGGGTGTATCCAGCCAGTCAAACACCGGCGAGACATTGTGCAGCAGCAGAATGCCGAGCGCGCTCAGCAACAGTGATAGCCACAGGGCCTGATGCACGGTTTCCGGAATGCTTTCGGGCCGGCCGGCGCCGCGCGCCGAGGCCACCAGCGGGGTAGTGGCCATCAGGATGCCGCTCACCAGCAGCACCACGGGCAGCCAGATACTGGCACCGAGCGAGACGGCGGCCAGATCCAGTGGTGATACCTGTCCTGCCATCACGGTATCGATAAAGCCGAACCCTGCCTGTGACAGCTGGCTGACAAGGATAGGAGCAAGAAGGCCGAGCAATGCCCGGCCTTCGCGTACTACAGGAGTATTTACCGGCACGTGACAATCACGGCAATACAGCCTTCTGGATGATGTCCAGCAGCGGTTGCGGATAGACACCAAGCAGCAGCATCAGGGCCATGGAACCGAGCACCATCAGACCACCGGCCTGATGCTCCCAGCCCACGGGCGCTTCCTTGCGGCGCATGCCGGGCTCCACCAGAAACAGTGTCACCATCACGCGCAGGTAGTAATACAGGCCCATGGCACTGCCCAGAACCAGAATGGCCAGCAGCCACCACAGCTCGGCGCGCACACCCGCAGCAATGACCATGAATTTGCCGATGAAGCCGGCGGTCAGCGGAATGCCGGCCAGCGACAGCATGCTGACGGTCATGACCGCAGTCAGGTAAGGGCGACGCCAGAACATGCCGCGGAAGGAGTGCAGCTGGTCGGCATCGCCGCTCTTGAAGGGGGAGGACTTCAGGCTCACCACACCAAAGGCACTGATGGTGGTGACCAGGTAAGCCGCCAGATACAGCGCGATGGCTTCATCTGTCAGGGCATTGCCGGCGACCACGGCAACCAGCACATAACCGAAGTGTGCAATGGAGGAATAGCCGAGCAAACGCTTGATGTTGTTCTGGCGCAGGGCCAGCACGTTACCGAACAGGATGGAGGCAGCGGCGAGTATGGCCACTGTCATCACCACACTCGGCTGTTGCAGTGCATTGGTGTCGTGCAGGAAGCGCATCAGAACGGCAAGGACGGCAATCTTGCTGGACGTGGCCAGATATGTTGCCACCGGAGCCGGCGCACCCTCGTAAACATCGGGTGTCCACAGGTGGAACGGGGCGATCGACAGCTTGAAGGCAAGGCCGACCAGCATCATGCCAAAACCGATGACCACCAGCGGCTGCGACAGCAGCGAAAGTTCGAACAACGGCGCCAGACCGGCAAAGCTCAGCGTGCCGGACGCGGCATACAGCAGGGCCATGCCAAACAGCAGGAAGGCAGACGCAACCGCCGAGAGCACCATGTACTTGATGCCGGCTTCCAGCGAACGTTCATGGCGGAAGGTGTAGGCCACCATGGCATAGACCGGCACTGACAGCAGTTCGAGACCGATAAAGAGCGAGGCAAAATGGCGGCTGGAGGCAAGCACAATCGCACCGACCACGGAAATGCCGAGCAGCAGATAGAACTCGTCGAGATTGCCCTTGTGCTGTTCCAGATAGGCATGGGCCAGTGTGGCCGAACCCAGCGCGCCGATCAGTGCCAGCGCCGTATAGAACAGGCTGTAGCCGTCAACCACCAGCAGGGGAGTGACTTCCTGTGGCACCAGCGAGGTGACATACAGGGTAGCCAGCAGGGCAGCATTGAGACCAATGGCCGTCAGGATGGCGGTCATGGTGTGATGGCGGCGCCAGGCAACGCCCAGCATGACCATCACCACGGAGGCGCTGGCCACCAGTAGCGGCGAGAGGGCAAGAAATTGCGAGGTCGTGAACGTCATGGCGCGATTTCCCTCAAAGACCGGTAACAGGCGGAACGACGACAGCAGGAAGCGTGATTGCAGGCGGATTGAATGCCTGCTCCACCAGTCCCATGGCAGCAGCCGATGTATCCAGAATCGGCTGAGGGTATACGCCCAGTAACACCAGCAGCACGACCAGCGACATCATCAGCGATATTTCACGGCGACTGAGGTCTTCCAGTGGCGTGCTGCTCTTGCCCTCACCGTAAAACGCCTTCTGCATCATCAGCAGGGAATACACCGCCGCCAGGATCAGGCCGCCGGTGGCGACAATCGCGACTACCGGCGCAATCTTGTAGGTGCCCATCAGGATCAGGAATTCACCAACGAAGTTGCCCAGCCCCGGCATGCCCAGCGATGCGGCAGTGAAGAACAGGGCAATTGGCGGCAGATAGCGCAGACGACTCCACAGGCCACCCATTTCACGCAGGTCACGGGTGTGCAGACGTTCGTAAATTTCACCGCAGAGAATGAACAGGGCACCGGCAGACAGGCCGTGGGCCAGCATCTGGATAACCACGCCCTGCAACGCCATGGCATTGCCGGCATAGATGCCGATCAGCACAAAGCCCATGTGCGAAATGGAGGTGTAGGCAATCAGGCGCTTGATGTCGGTCTGTGCGCAGGCCAGCACGGCACCGTAGAAAATGCCGATCACGCCCAGCCACATGGCAACCGGTGCAAACTCGACAGCCGCATTCGGAAACAGCGGCACACCAAAACGCAGCAGACCATAGCCTGCCGTTTTCAGCAGTACCCCGGCCAGATCAACCGAACCGGCAGTGGGGGCCTGGGCATGCGCATCCGGCAACCACGAATGCACGGGAACCACCGGCATCTTCACGGCAAAGGCGATGAAAAAGCCCAGCATCAGGGTCATTTCAACCACGGGTGCCATCGGTGTGTTCAACAGGGCTTCGTAGCTGAACGTCAGCACGCCGGTGGCGTCGTAGTTGACGAACACCATGCCGAGAATGGCCAGCAGCAGGATCAGGCCCGACGCTTGCGTGAAAATGAAGAACTTGTTGGCAGCGTAGATGCGGCCCTTGCCATCCGGTGCATTGTGACCCCAGAGCGCGATCAGGAAATACATCGGTACCAGCATCATTTCCCAGAAGAAGAAGAACAGGAACATGTCGATGGCGAGGAAAACACCGATCACACCGGCCAGATTCCACAGCAGGTTCAGGTAGAAAAAGCCGACATGACGATCAATTTCACGCCAGGAGCAGATGACTGCCGCCAGACCAAGACCGCCGGTGAGCAGCAGCATCAGGACGGACAGGCCATCCATTGCCAGATGGAAGCTGATGCCCAGTCGTTCGATCCAGGCACGCTCGAACTCCAGCGTCCATTTGGGCGCGCCATCGGCACCCAGTGTATCCAGACGGAAGTCATGACCAAGCCAGAGTTGCAGGGAGAGGGCAAAGAGCAGCGTCATGGTGAACAGGGCGATCCAGCGCGGGACATGTGTACCCACACGCTCACCCAGCCATGACAGCAGGCCGCCCACGAAGGGAATGAGAATAAGCAGAGGCAGCAACGCTTCAGACGACATGTCGTTACCTTTAGATCAGAACAAGGGCGGCAAGTACCAGAACGGCACCACCAGCCATGGAAACGGCGTACCAGCCCAGACGACCTGTCTGTGTCTGGCTCGAAATTGCATGTGCCTTCATCATCGTGGCCGTGACCACGCCCACGGCACGATCAGAGAGATCGCGGTGGTTGATCTTCACCAGGAACATGAAGGGGCGCACGAACACGCGGTCGTAGAGCCAGTCAAAGCCCCAGGCATTCAGCCACAGCTTGCTGACCGGACGACCGATGGCCGAGTTGGCCAGCGCGGTCACAAACCGGCGTTCACCAAGGAACAGCAGGGCGGCCAGTGCAATGCCGGACAGGGCAACCACTGCCGCTATGATTTCAATCATGTGATGACTGCTTTCCATGGCTTCAGGGATAACGTTTTCCGGCAGCACGCCGGCCAGTGGCGGAGTGATCCAGGCGCCCACGAAGGTGGACAGCAGCATCAGCACCAGCAGCGGCAGGTGATGGGCAATGCCATGACCGGCATGGGCCTCGGTCTGCGCCTTGCCATGGAAAACCACGAAGATCAGGCGGAAGGTGTACAGCGAGGTCAGGAAGGCGCCCAGCAGTCCCGCGGCAAACAGGTCGGTATTGCCGGTGGCATAGGCTTCCCAGAGGATGCGGTCCTTGGAGTAAAAGCCGGCATCAATGAACGGCACGGCGGCCAGTGCGGCACCACCAATCAGGAAGCAGGCATACACCAGCGGCATGGACTTGCGCAGGCCGCCCATTCTGAAAATGTTCTGTTCGTGGTGCAGGGCGATGATGATCGAACCGGCCGACAGAAACAGCAGGGCCTTGAAGAAGGCATGGGTCATCAGGTGGAACACGGAGGCTTGCCATGCGCCCACACCCAGCGCAAGGAACATGTAACCGATCTGGCTCATGGTGGAGTAGGCAAGGATGCGCTTGATGTCGGTCTGCACCAGGGCAGCAAACCCTGACAGGACCAGTGTCGTGGCACCGATCACGCCGACCAGGTGCAGCACATCCGGCGCCAGCAGGAACAGCGGGTGGGTACGTGCAATCAGGTAGACACCGGCCGTCACCATGGTGGCGGCGTGGATGAGGGCGGATACCGGTGTCGGACCGGCCATGGCGTCGGCCAGCCAGGTCTGCAACGGCAACTGTGCTGATTTGCCGACCGCACCACCAAGCAGCAGCAAGGTTGCGGCGGTCACCCAGTAGGAGCCTTCTGCCCAGACCGCTGGGGCACGGGTCAGGATGTCCTGGATGTGCAGCGTGCCGAATTCGCGATAGAGGATGAACAGGCCAATGGCCAGAAACACGTCACCGACACGGGTCACAATAAAGGCTTTGCGTGCGGCCAGACCGTTTGCCGGATTCTTGTAATAGAAACCGATCAGCAGGAAGGAGCAGAGGCCCACGCCTTCCCAACCCAGATACATCATGAGCAGGTTGTCGCCGAGGACCAGGCAAAGCATGGCGGCCACAAACAGGTTCATGTACGAGAAGAAGCGCTGGTAACCGGCCTCACCACGCATGTACCAGGACGCGAACAGGTGGATGAAGAAGCCCACGCCTGTGACCACGCCAAGCAGGGTCAGCGAAAGGCCATCCAGATGCAGGCTGAACGCCGGGGCAAAGCCGTCGACCTGCATCCAGGTCCACAGGTGCTGGGTGAAGGAGGCTGCCGGTTGTGCCTGGGCAAGGAATTCGACGCCGGCATTCAATGCCGTCAGCGCCGCCAGACCGATCGAGCCTACGCCGACTGCAGCGGAGACATTTTCAGAAAGGCGTCCACGCGAAAAGGCCAGAATGAGGTAGCCCAGCAGGGGAAACAGAATGGTGAGATAGAGAGCATTCATCCGCGCATCTCGCTTGCCGCATCAAGATCCAGGTTATGGAAGCGGCGGTACAGTTGCAGGACGATCGCCAGACCCACACTGGCTTCAGCGGCCGCCAGCGTGAGAATGAGGATGAACATGATCTGGCCATCGGGTTGCAGCCAGCGGCTGCCGGCCACCACAAACGCCAGTGCCGTGGCATTCATCATCACTTCAAGACTCATGAGCACGAACAGCAAATTGCGCCGTACCAGCACACCAATGAGCCCCAGCGTGAAAAGAACGGCAGCCACCAGCAGGCCGTGTTCCATCGGGATTCCCGTCATCGCTTCATCTCTCGAAAAAACTGAATTTGGTTTTGTTTTCTTTCCCCCGGGAAAGAAAACGGAAAATCACATCTCCGGAGTGCCATCGGCAGCCCGGTTTATTCCTTTTCGTCGCGGCGGCCCAGATGATAGGCCGCGACCAGTGCCGCCAGCAGCAGCATGGACGCCAGCTCCACAGCCAGCAGGTATGGTCCGTAAAGGGCAATGCCAACCTGCTTGGGCGTAATCACGGAGGTGGCGATCAGAGCCCCCGAATCATTGGCGAGCAGGGCACTGCCCAGTTGCACCAGCAGGACCAGTGACAACACTCCCGGAATCACCCACACCGATGGTGAAAGCCATTTCCGCTCCTGTGCTTCGGTATGGCTGCCAAGGTTAAGCATCATCACCACAAACACGAAAAGCACCATGATGGCGCCGGCGTACACAATGATTTCCAGCACGGCTGCAAATGGTGCGCCGACGTAGAAAAAAATCATGGCCACGGCCAGCAGTGACACGATCAGGTTAAGCAGGGCATGCACCGGATTTTTCCCGGCAATCACGCCAAGTGTGGCCACTATGGCCACCAGTGCTGCACTGTAGAAAGCGAATGACACGGCAGTCTCCTTAAGGCAGCAGGCTCTTCACGTCCACCGGGGTTGCCTCACTCTGGGCAGCACCCTTGGGTTTGCCAGCGATGGCCATGCCCGAGACGCGATAGAAGTTGTAATCCGGATACTTGCCGGGGCCCGAAATCAGCAGGTGTTCCTTTTCGTACACCAGGTTCTGGCGATTGAACTCTGCCATTTCAAAATCCGGGGTGAGCTGGATTGCCGTGGTGGGGCAGGCTTCCTCGCACATGCCGCAGAAAATGCAGCGCGAGAAATTGATGCGGAAAAATTCCGGATACCAGCGGCCATCTTCACGTTCGGCTTTCTGCAGCGAGATGCAGCCCACCGGGCAGGCCACCGCACAGAGATTGCAGGCCACGCAGCGCTCTTCACCATCCGGGTCACGCGTCAGCACGATACGGCCGCGATAACGGGGCGGAACATAAATCGGTACTTCCGGGTACATCAGCGTGTCGCGTTTGCGGAAGGCGTGCGAAAACACCATCACGATACTGCGCAGCTGGCTGTAGATCCCGACAACAAGGGCTTTGATCTGACTGAACATGGTCATGGTCCTCAACCTGCACTGCCGGCTTGCCAGAGCACTACGGCACCGGTCACCCAGAGATTGAGCAGGGTGACGGGCAGGCAGAACTTCCAGCCGGCGTCCATCATCTGGTCATAGCGCGGGCGCGGCAGCGCGGCACGGATCAGGATGAACATCATGATGAAGAATGCGGTCTTGCCGGCGAACCAGAAGAACGGCGGAATGAATTCGAGATAGGGCAGCGGGTGCCAGCCACCAAAGAACAGCGTGACGATCATGGCGGAGACCACGACAACACCGACATATTCACCCACGAAGAACATGCCCCATTTCAGGCCGGAATATTCGGTGTGATAACCGGCGGCCAGTTCCGATTCGGCTTCCGGCAAATCGAAGGGAGAGCGGTGAGCTACCGCCACGCCGGCGATTGAAAAGGTGATGAAGCCAAGGAACTGCGGCACCACATACCAGAGGTCTTTCTGCGCATCGACAATCTCGCGCAGGTTGAACGAGCCGGACTGCACCACCACACCCATGACGGCAAGACCCATGAACACTTCATAGGTAAGGGTCTGGGCAGTGGAGCGCACCGCGCCGAGCAGGGCGTACTTGTTGTTGCTGGACCAGCCGGCAAACATCACGGCGTACACACCGATGCCTGCCATTGCGAGGAAGAACAGCAGGCCGATGTTCAGGTCGGCAACACCCCAGGTCGGGGTAATGGGCACGACGAGGAAGGCAATCAGCAGGGCGCTCATGGCAATTGCCGGTGCAATCCAGAACGTCACCTTGTCAACGAACGGTGGCGTCCAGTCTTCCTTGAAGAACATCTTGAGCATGTCGGCCGGCAACTGCAGCAGGCCGAAAGGACCCACCCGGTTGGGGCCGTAGCGATCCTGCCACAGTGCCAGCAGGCGACGCTCGACGAAGCTGAGCAGTGCCGCGCAGATCACACAACCGAAGAGCAGGACGAATGCCTTGCCGACCGCAATCAGGTTGGCAATGATCTCGGGCGTGAACCAGGCGATGACGGCATCCAGGGTCATGCAGCACCTCCAACCAGTACAGGAGCACCAACGGCCACAAACGGCATGCCCGGCAGACCCAGTGGCAGGCCGACCGTGTTGCTGGCCACTTCCACAATCGACAGTGGCAGGGTCAGCACATCACTGCCGACACGCACGGTCACGTTCTGCCCGGCGCTCAGGCCCAGTGCGGCCGCATCGCCGGCATTCAGCGCCACATAGGGTGCCGGAATGCGCGATTCGGTGACGTCAGCACGCGCAGACAGTTCGTCACTACCAAAGATGTGATGCAGCGGTACCAGTGTGCGTTCGCTACGGACGGCGGCGGCAGAAGGCGTGGCGTAGCCAAGTGCATCACCGGCGTTGAGCAGGCGCACGCCGGGGTCACCGGCACGCAGATGGCCACCGACTTCATCCTGGAACTTGTTCCACGCCTGTGGCGAATTCCAGCCCGGTGCCCATGCAAACGGCACCAGTGCGGATGACTCGTTGGGGCCGGAATACCCTTCCATGGAGAAGGCCAGCGCAGTGTCATTATCCTGCGGTGTACGCGGCTCGTGCACCGAGATGTTGGCGCGCAGCGACGTACGACCGGACCAGCGCCGTGGCGAGCGGGCGATCTTCAGTCCCTTGATGCGGAAACCGGCTTCCGGCGCAGCATCAACGATGCCGGCCAGCAGCGGGAAGGCATCCGCACAGGCGCGGGTGGCGTGATCCAGCTGATCCCAGTCCACCGGGTAGCCATCGCGCGTGGTGTGTACGCCACGCAGCCAGCGCCAGCTTTCATGAATGTTGGCATCCGGGCGGTAGTAGGTGGCATCAAAGACCTGGAAGAAGCGCTGGGCGCGGCCTTCATTGTTGATCACGGTGCCATCGCCTTCCGCGAAGCTGGCTGCGGGCAGCAGCACGTTGGCGCGATCAGCAAGGTCCGTGCGCTGATGATCAATGACCAGCAGGGTTGCCTTGGCCAGAATGGCATCCAGACGGGCCTTCGGTGCCTGACGGTAAAGGTCGTTTTCCAGCACCACCAGACAATCCGCTTCGCCGTTTTCCAGCTGGGTCAGTGCTTCTTCCAGCGGGTCGGCATCAATCAGTGCCAGACCGAGGCTGTTCACTTCCGGCACGGTCAGCGTGATCTGCGGGGCCTTGCCGCGTGTCTTGAGGGCCCGGCAGATGTTCAGTGCCGCATCCAGCGTGCCGATGTCGCCGGCGCTGGTGCCCGCCACAACCAGCGGCTTTTCGGCGGCCATCAGGCTGTCGGCGATACGGGTTGCCAGCGCCTGCGTGTCGGCATCCAGACCCGCTACTGCAGGTGCGGCACTGTCGATGGCATGCGCCACGGCAAAGCCAAGGCTGGCAATACCGGCTGCGGTGCGAACCGTAGTGGCTGCGGCAATATCGTCAAGACGGCTTGGGGCCAGATTGGCGAGGAAAATCGGCGAGCGTTCGTGCTGGGCAATGTTCAGCACCGCCTCCGCCTGCCAGGCGCCTACTTTCTTGGCGGCCGCCATGGCCAGTGCCTTGCTCTTGGCCGTCTGGCGCAGGGCGAGGGCAATACGTGGTGCGGTCTGGGTGACATCCTCACCCAGCACGAACGCGGCATCACATTCCTCGATTTCACGCAGTGACGGTGTGCGGGCCGGGCCGTTGTGCAGGATGTCACGCACGCGACGGATCAGCGTCCATTCCGCAGCGTTCACGCCAGCAAAGAAGTTGCGGGGGCCGACCAGTTCGCGCAGGGCAAAGTTGGCTTCGAGCGAGGCACGGGCCGAGCCGATACCCACTACACGGCGAGCGTTCTTGAGCAGCGCGCCGGCCTGATCCAGGCCTGCATCGGTGCCCAGCGTGCGGCGCTGGCCGTTCTCCAGCAGCTCGGGCTGCTGCGGGCGATCCTTGCGGTTCACGAAGCCATAGCCGAAGCGGCCACGGTCACACAGGAAGTAGTGGTTCACGGAACCGTTGTAGCGGTTCTCGATGCGACGCAGTTCGCCGTAGCGCTCGCCCGGGGAAATGCTGCAGCCGACGGAGCAGCCCTGGCAGATGCTGGGGGCAAACTGCATGTCCCACTTGCGGTTGTAGCGCTCGGAGTGGGTCTTGTCGGTGAACACGCCGGTCGGGCAGACCTCGGTCAGGTTGCCGGAGAATTCGCTTTCCAGACAGCCGTTTTCGGCACGGCCGAAATAGACGTTGTCATGCGCGCCATACACACCCAGATCGGTGCCGCCGGCATAATCCTTGTAGTAACGCACGCAACGGTAGCAGGCGATGCAACGGTTCATTTCGTGATTCACGAAGGGACCGAGATCCTGGTTGTTGTGCGTACGCTTGTTGAAGCGGTAACGACGCTTGTGGTGCTGCGTCATCACGGTCATGTCCTGCAGGTGACAGTGGCCGCCTTCCTCGCACACCGGACAATCGTGCGGGTGGTTGGTCATCAGCCATTCCACGACGGACTCACGGAAGACCTTGGCCTCCTCGTCATCGATCGAGATGTAGGTATTGTCCGCCGCCGGCGTCATGCACGACATCACCAGACGACCACGCTTGTCGTCGGCATTGGCGTATTGTTTCACTGCACACTGGCGACAGGCTCCGACGGAGCCGAGTGCCGGGTGCCAGCAGAAATAGGGAATGTCGAGTCCGAGTGACAGGCAGGCCTGCAGCAGGTTGTCTGCGCCGTCGACTTCGAAATCCTTGCCGTCTACATGAATTGTGGCCATTACACATTCACTCCGCTGTTGGCCGGTGTTGCCACCGCAGCCGGAATGCCTTTTTCAAAATCGGAACGGAAATACTTGAGTGCACTCTGCAGCGGTTCCATGGCACCGGGCGCATGGGCGCAGAAGGTCTTGCCGGGGCCGAGGGAACGCGTCATGTGCTCGAGGAATTCGATGTCGCCGGCCTGACCCGCCTTGGCTTCAAGCGCCTGCAGTACCTTTACGGTCCAGGGCAGGCCATCGCGGCAGGGGGTACACCAGCCACAGGATTCGCGCGCAAAGAACTGCTCGAGATTGCGCACCACCGAGACGATGTCCTGCTTGTCATCCACCACCATCATCAGGCCGGTGCCCATACGGCTGCCGGCTTTCATGATGGTGTCGTAATCCATGGCGAGCTTGAGGTGCTCGGGCAGCAGAAAGTCGGTGGACGCGCCACCCGGCAGCCAGCAGCGCAGCTTGAGGCCGTCCTGCATGCCGCCAGCGTGCTCTTCCAGAATTTCTTCGCCCGTGGTGCCGATCGGCAGCTCCCACAGGCCGGTACGTTTGGCTTTGCCGGAAACGCCGTACAGCTTGGTGCCGGCATCCGGTGACTTGCCCTGTGACAGCCCCTTGAACCAGTCGGCACCGCGCAACACGATGGCCGGAATGTTGTTCAGGCTTTCGACATTGTTGACGACGGTGGGCTTGCCCCAGAGACCGGCAATCTGCGGGAAGGGCGGCTTGGCGCGCGGATTGGCGCGACGGCCTTCAAGCGAATTGATGAGCGCGGTTTCTTCGCCACAGATGTAGCGGCCGGCACCCGTATGCACATGCAGATCCATGCCCCAGCCGGAGCCAAGGATGTTCTCGCCCAGATAACCGGCGGCTTTCGCTTCGGCGATCGCGCGGTTGAGGCGCTCGGCCGCGAGAAAGTATTCACCGCGCAGGAAAATGTAGGCGCGGGTTACCTGCAGGGCAAAACCGGCCACGATCATGGACTCGATCATCTGATGGGGCAGTTGCTCCATCAGCATGCGGTCCTTGAAGGTACCCGGTTCCATTTCGTCGGCATTGCAGACGAGGTACTTCGGACCGACATCCGGTCCCATCGGGACCAGCGACCATTTCACGCCAGTGGGAAAGCCGGCACCGCCGCGACCACGCAGGTTGGAGTCCTTGACCACCTGCTGTACGGCAGCGGGGGTCATCTCCTTGATGGCCTTGCGCAGCGCCGCATAGCCTTCCTTTGCCTCGTAGCTCTTGATGTCGAGGCAGGGGTTGGCCGGGTCGAGACGCCAGGTCAGCGGGTGGGTGTCAGCGCTTTTCACAATGCTCATGTGTAGCGCTCCAGAAGGGTGGGAATCTCGGTAACCGCCACCGGACCGTGGGTGTCCTTGTCGATCATGAGCGTCGGGCCCTTGTCGCAGTTGCCCAGGCAGCAGATCGGCAACAGCGTGAAGCGGCCGTCAGCCGTGGTCTGGCCCAGCTCGATACCCAACTGGTACTTGATGCCGGCGATGAGATCGTCAAAACCGGTCAGGAAGCAATCGATCGAGTCGCACACGGTAATCACGTGACGGCCCACTGGCTGGCGGAAAATCATGTTGTAGAACGTGGCCACCCCTTCGACATCGGT
>JACCDZ012023593.1_pt1 | contig 28925 bp, 25 predicted proteins | sample 7449551 | NCBI WGS metagenome assembly JACCDZ01 (sample SAMN15323452, study PRJNA562643) | freshwater metagenome | isolation source: river surface water | place: USA:Blue River Watershed | collected 2017-08-18 | reverse complement strand
CCTTACAAGCAGAGGGTCATAGGTTCGAATCCTGTAGCGCCCACCACGTGGAGTGGTAGTTCAGTTGGTTAGAATACCTGCCTGTCACGCAGGGGGTCGCGAGTTCGAGTCTCGTCCACTCCGCCAACTTAAAGTATAAAAATTAAAAACAAAAAAGCGATAACTAAAGAGTTGTCGCTTTTTTTATTCATTTACTCGATTTATAAAGGCTCGACTAACATGAAAAAACCTAATTCAAAAAAGACCAATAAGAAAGAAAATGAAACAGCTCTCTTCCCTATCTTATGTATGGCAATTGGAGTTCCTGTTAGCTTAATCTTATTACTTTATTTAGCATTACAATAAATCCAAGCAAAAAAATATTTTACCAATCTAGCTACCAGATTACAAGGATATGATATGTTATTAAACATTGAACAACGCTTAGCAAATCTATTAAATGTTCAGCTTCACCAAGTTACAAATACTGTTGAATTACTTGATGACGGAGCAACAGTTCCGTTTATTGCACGTTACCGTAAAGAAATTACTGGCGGTTTAGATGATACACAATTACGCTTACTTGCAGAAAAACTAATTTACTTACGAGAATTAGATGAACGCCGCGAAGCTATTCTCAAATCCATTCGTGAGCAAGAAAAATTAACGCCAGAATTGGAAGCATTAATTTATGCAGCAGACAATAAAACAACCTTAGAAGATTTATATTTACCATATAAACCTAAACGCCGAACTAAGGCGCAAATTGCTAAAGAAGCTGGTTTAGAACCGTTAGCTTTAAGTTTAATCGAAGATCAAACCCAAGATCCACTCGAATTAGCTGGTCAATATTTGAATCCAGAAGCAAATATTAATACTCCACAAGAGGCGCTAGATGGTGCACGCTATATTGTTTTAGATATTTTTGCTGAAAATGCTACCCTACTTGCTAAATTACGCGAACGCTTTACAAATGAAGGTATTTTATGCGCTAAAGTAGTTGCTGGAAAAGAAGAAGCTGGCGTTAAATTTAGTGACTATTTCGCACATCAAGAATTCGTAAAACATATTCCATCCCATCGTGCATTGGCTATTCTACGTGGTAATAACGAAGGATTTTTAAGTATTTCCATCGAATATCCAGAGCTACAAACTTTGGCACGTGGTGAAGCTTCGAATTTTGAACAGCTGATAATTAATGAGTTTGAAATTACAGCTGATCTTGCTGCAAGTAGCTGGTTGCGTGAATGTGTACGTCTAGCTTGGAAAGCAAAAATTTATCCATCACTCGAAAACGAACTGCTTGGAATTATGCGTGATCAAGCTGATAACGAGGCAATTAAAGTATTTGCAACCAACCTACATAATTTACTCCTACAAGCTCCTGCTGGTAGTAAAACTACCCTAGGGCTGGATCCAGGCATTCGTACTGGTGTTAAAGCTGCAGTAATTGATAATACAGGTAAGTTACTTGCAACACAGACAATTTATCCATTCACACGCAACCGTGAAGAAGCAATGTTAATTATTGCCAAATTATGTACATCACATAATGTTGAATTAATTAGTATCGGCAATGGCACTGCTTCACGGGAAACCGAGCAATTAGTTAAAGATATATGTAAACAATTTAAAGAACTTAATTTACAAATTGTAATTGTTTCTGAGGCTGGTGCATCAATTTATTCAGCATCTGAATTTGCAGCCAAAGAATTCCCAGAACTAGACGTAACATTGCGTGGTGCGGTTTCAATTGCACGCCGTTTACAAGATCCATTGGCAGAATTAGTTAAGATTGATCCAAAATCAATTGGGGTTGGTCAGTATCAACATGATGTCAATCAACACAAACTAGCTACTAGCTTAGCAAATGTCGTTGAAGACTGTGTAAATGCAGTTGGTGTTGATGTAAATACCGCATCTGCTCCCCTGCTTGCACGAGTTGCCGGTCTCAATAGCGTAATTGCCAATAATATTGTAACTTACCGAGATTTAAATGGAAAATTCAATAACCGCAAGCAATTAACTAAAGTTGCTCGCTTAGGTGAAAAAACCTTTGAACAATGCGCTGGATTTTTACGAATTAATGATGGCAAAAACCCTCTCGATAAATCCGCTGTACATCCAGAAAGTTACCCATTAGTTGAAATAATTGCTGCTAAACACGGTGTATTATTAACAGATTTGATTGGCAATAGTCAGCTCATCAATTCAATTAAGGCCACTGATTTTGTTAGTGATGGCTATGGATTACCAACTATCCAAGACGTTTTAAAAGAATTAGAAAAGCCAGGACGTGATCCACGCGGCGAGTTTAAAACAGCACAATTTAAAGATGGAATTAATTCTATATCTGATTTACAAGTTGGTATGGAGCTTGAGGGAATTGTTAGCAATGTAGCAAATTTTGGTGCGTTCATTGATATTGGTGTTCATCAAGATGGTTTAGTACATATTTCTGCAATCGCGGATCAATTTGTAGCAAATCCAAATGACGTGCTTAAAGTAGGACAAATTGTTAAGGTTCGGGTCGAAGAAGTTGATGAAAAGCGCAAACGGATTGCGTTAACCATGAAAGGTTTAAATAAACTAAATATTCCAGCTAGCGCAAATCAGACGCGAAATAATACAAATAACCGTCTACAGCAAGCACAACGCCCAGCAGCTCCTAAGGCAAGCTCAACAATTGATAATAGCAGCATGGCTGCAGCTTTTGCTAAATTGAAACGCTAATGCACGGCAATAACTTCATCCATGATATGGCATTAATCATGCTCGTTGCGGGCATGGTTACTCTATTATTTAATCGGTTTAAGCAACCAGTTGTACTTGGCTACTTAGTTGCTGGAATTATTATTGGCCCACATATTACGCCTGCACTAATTCATGATACTCAGATTATTAATACGCTAGGTGAACTTGGTGTTGTCTTCTTAATGTTTTCTCTAGGGCTAGAATTTAGCTTAAAAAAAATTGCTAAAGTTGGAGCGGCTGCGTTTATTGCTGCAATTTGTGAAACCAGCCTAATGATCTTTATTGGTTATAATCTAGGGCATCGTTTTGGATGGTCAGAGATGGATTGCTTATTCCTGGGTGCAATGTTGGCAATTTCATCAACGACAATTATCGTTAAAGCGCTTGGTGAGTTAAAACTCAAACAACATAAATTTGCTCAAATGATTTTTGGAATGCTGATCGTTGAAGATATTCTTGCCATCGGGATCATTGCAATTTTATCGGGGATTAGCACTAGTGGCACAATTAGTAGCGATAATATCGTCAGCACTCTTGGACAATTATCACTTTTTATCATTGTAACAATGGTACTTGGATTAATGACAATTCCACGACTATTGGCCTATATCGCACAGTTCAAAAGCAATGAAATGATGCTAATTACTGTATTAGGTCTATGTTTTGGAATTTGCCTAATGGTAATTGCGCTAAATTACAGTATTGCACTTGGTGCTTTTATGATCGGAGCTATTATTGCCGAGGCTAGACCACTACATTTAATTGAAACCTTAGTTGAGCCGCTTCGTGATATGTTTTGTGCAATTTTCTTCGTAACGATTGGAATGATGTTTAATCCAACCATCTTACTTAATCACTACATCCCAATTCTAATTATTAGCTTAGTCTTAATTAGCGGTAAAGTGATGGGTTGTAGCTTTGGAACATTTATTTCTGGTCAAGATGGAAAAACCTCATTAAAAGTCGGCATGAGTATGGCACAAATTGGTGAGTTCTCATTTATTATTGCTGCACTTGGTGCTAGTAGTAAAGTGACCAGTGATATCTTGTATCCAATTGCAATTGCCGTGTCCGCACTTACGACCTTAACCACACCCTATTTAATCAAGCTTTCTGATCCATTAGCTAGCGCAATTGGTAATAAATCTCCCAAATTTCTAAGTAGATTAGCCCACCTGTATACGACGTGGGTTGCAGACTTACATCCACAAGGTGATAGCGCACTAATTGTAAAAATCATTGGTAAAATCACCGCACAAATTATTGTTAACTGCGCACTGGTCGCAGCAGTATTTATCGCCAGTGTATTTGTAACTAGCCATTTAGATGCGGTTTTTGTTAAATATCATGGTGCAATTGTACATGAACAACTTCACAAAAGCTTAGTTTGTGGAATTTCACTGCTAATTTCACTGCCATTTCTGATAGCCGCATATCGTAAATTAAAAGCGTTTAGTATGATCTTAGCTGAAGTAATAATTCATGCAGATGCTCTTGGTAAATACACATATAATGGGCGTAGAGTTATTTTTGAAACCCTACCGCTATTAGTCATTACTGGAATTATGAGTATAATTTTCTCAATTAGTGCGCCAATTCTGCCTCGGGCTAATGTATTATGGGGTATTATTATCATTACAATAATAATTGCAATCTTATTTAGAAATCAATTTATTCGCTTCCAATCATGGCTGCAAATTGAATTATTTAGCGTTATGGAAGATAAAACAGAAAAATTGTGACCATGCAAAATATAAAACCTCACTAGTACATACTGGTGAGGTTTTATATTAAAAACACAATTAAATTATTTATAACACGCAGTCAAGCTATTTTCTGCCAATTGGCGAATTTCTACTTCAGAGAGTTTTAACGCATCAGTAATTGCAAAATAATTTTCGTTAACATAGCCACCAAAATAAGCAGGATCATCAGAATTTATCGTGGCAATAACTCCTGCATCCATAAAATCACGGAGTTGGTGTAAGCTTAGATCAGGCACCGATTTTAAACGTTGATTAGACAATGGGCACATAGTTAAGGCTAACTTATCACGAGCAATTCGACGCACTAGTTCAATATCTTGAATAGCATTATTACCATGATCAATCCGATCAACACCTAAAATATCAATAGCTTCCCAAACATACTCAGCAGGACCTTCTTCACCAGCATGTGCAGACAAATACAATCCAGCATCTTTAGCCTGTCTAAATACATTTTTAAACAAATGCGGTGGAAATCCCAATTCTGAAGAGTCAAGACCAACACCAATAAATAAATCCCGATATTCCATCGCTGCTTCAAATGTACGTATAGCATCACTCTCTGGCAAATGACGTAGGAAACACAGAATTAAGCGTCCATCAATACCTAATTGAGTGCGAGCATCATTGAGCGCACGGTTAAAACCTGACATAAATGTAGACCAAGCAATTCCACGTGGAAGATGTCCTTGTGGATCAAAAAATATCTCTGCGCGAACAACATTTTGTAAACTTACACGCCGCAAATATGACATCATCAAATCGTAATAATCTTGCTCTGTCTGTAACACAGACATTCCACGATAATAAAGATCTAAAAATGATTGCAAATTCTCAAAGTTATAAGCATATTCAATCTGACTGACGCTTGAATAAGGTAATTGAATTTTATTACGAACCGCTAAATCCATCATCATTTGTGGTTCCAAGCTTCCTTCAATATGAATATGCAATTCAGCTTTCTTTAAATCTTGAATTAATTCTTGCATTTATCAACTTTCTAAACAATTATTTACAATAGATAACTGTATTTTAACTGATATACCTATCTAATACGTAATAAATATAATTAACACGACCAAAATCAAACTTGCTAACTACCATAAAAAAGCCCCAAAATTAAAATTTTGGGGCTTAGGACTTAATCAACTCTTTTATTCGGTCTCAATGACTTAGATGCAATTCGATATGCATGTGCTTCCACTTCACCAGATTTAGCTATCGTTTGAATAATTAACTTTAATGTTGTATAAATTGCTCTCATGTTTTATCTCCTTTAAAACTTACCAGCAGAATTAATTATATGAGAATCCTACACATTTAGGTTTACTATTTTGGCAAGCCGTTACCCATATAATTAAACTAGCAGCACGCATTATAGCATAAAACTACACCATTCACAATCATAACACTTCATAAACACGCTAAATATTGTGCTGGTAGCAAATTTTATTACATAAAACCATGTATAAACGCTACACAAAACCAACACTAGTTATCATTATATTAAGTAATTTCCCCCAATCAATAGCACTACATTATTTTATTACTTCAGATGCAAATGATTAATAATAAAAACATTAATAAAATATCTAATTTAAAGCTGAATAATAATTAAAAAACCCTCAAATTGAATTTGAGGGTCTATCTTTAGTAAGCATTTTTGCTTGGACGAGATGCTTTAGAAGCTATTCGATAAGCATGTGCTTCCATTTCGCCGGCCTTGGCCATTGTTTGAATAATTAATTTTAATGTTGTACAAATCGTTTTCATAATTTTCCCCTTTAAGGTTAAAAAGTCAAAATTATTTATATGAACCGCCTGCAATCACTCAAGATATTTTTATGCAACAAGCTATTTTGCTCACATAACTAGTCTAACCGAGCAAAATTATAGCACAACGTAACACAGCTTGCAATATAAATACTAAACAAATCTTTTTATTAAAGTTAATATAATTTCAATAAAAACAAATATATCAGATTAAATACAACATCTCAAAATTTAACAGAACACTTAAACAAAATTAACTACATTGTTGCACAATAAAACAAACATAATTAAATAATTTGTTGTAAATTACACACTCAAAAAACAACTTAACTTTTATTGCATAAATAGACAAATTTTTGCATAAATCCGAGCTCAATATAATAAGCATCAATTAATAATTAGATTTATTTCAGAAAGTTAATTAGCAATTTAGTAAACTCATGGAACAAAAGCATTCCACTAATAGATAATAAATAAATCCCAATAAACCACATCACTTTCTGGCGAGTTGTAGTGGATTTTGCATTAATCTTAATACTTAATTTCTTCATTAACTTTTCCACCAAAAATATGATACGCATACGCAGTGTAAAATAATAATAAAGGCAACAATACAGCTGCACCATAAATCATCAAAATCAATGCTCCATCATCAGCTTTAGCCTGCATAAAGGTTAATTGATGCGGCACAATGTATGGCAAATCATTCGCCACAAAGGCAATATATGCCATGACAAAAATACCAATTAATGCCATAAAAGGTACGTTTTCTATTTGTTTTTTAATTGCAATAACATGGATTATCGACAACATTGAGATAACAATTAAAAACATTATCATAAATGGCGAATTGTGTAACGTACTTAGTACATTTAACTCATTTTGTTGTGGACTATAAAACCCCACAAATAAAACCACTAAAACTAAAATCCATTGCAACCGTGATGAAATCACAAAAAACCTCTTCTGTAAGCTTGCAGTGGTTTTTTTGATTAGGCGCGCCGAACCTAATAATGTGTAGCCAATCACCAAAGCCAATGCACAAAATAAGTTAAACCAGCTAAGCATAGCAGGCGCGACAATTTGCCCAGTGTTATTATCAAGTATAAATCCCTGCGTATAACTACCAACCACAATCCCTTGCGCAATCACAGCCATCAATGAACCAGCAAAAAAACACTTTTCCCAAATATGAACACTCTTTGTTGCCTTATGAATAAATTCAAATGAAACACCACGTAATAATAACCCTACAATTAGTAACATAATTGGCAAATACAAAGCTGTCATCAAAATACCAAAAGCTTCAGGAAACCCAGCATACAAAGCGGCACCAGCAAAAACTAGCCACGTTTCATTGCCATCCCAAACTGGTAATACAGTAGCTATCATTGTATCACGATCACGACTATTTTGAATCCATGGAAAAAGTAAGCCAACGCCAAGAGTAAATCCATCTAGAATAATATACATAATTACAATAAATGCAATTATTGCAATCCAAACTAATGCTAGTGAAATCATGCCTTATCTCCTGTATCTTTATCAATGAGCGCACTTCCCATAAAGCTAAATGGCTGAACTAAATCTAAATTTTCTGGACCCTTCTTAATCGTTTTATCTAAAAAATAAAAATAAAAATAACCAAAAATCACACCATAAACGACAATCATTAAGCCAAATGACACCATAACATCATGCATTGAAACGGCTGAAACAGCATCAGAGGTTCGAATTAAATTATAAATTGCCCAAGGCTGGCGACCAATTTCAGCGGTAAACCAACCAGTTAAAATAGCGATAAAACCACTTGGAGCCATATATTTACTAAAATAAAGCATCCATTTAGAGGTGTATAATTTATTTCGCGACAACATAAAAACCGCTAGCAAAGCATATAACAACATTAATAAGCCCAGTCCAGCCATAATCCGGAAACTATAAAAAACAATCCATGCTTCTGGTTGATCCTGAGTAGGAACGCTTTTTAAACCGATCAACTCGCCATCTAATTTATGTGTATTTATTAGCGCCGCTCCATGCGGAATACCAATCTCAAGTAAATTTTTCTGTTGAGTATTTGATGGTAAAGCTAGTAATAATAAAGGAGCTCCTTTTTGCGTATCCCAGACCCCCTCGATCGCAGCAGTTTTTAAAGGTTGCTTTTCCAATACATTAATTCCGCTCATATCACCGATAAAAATTTGTAACGGTATAATTATCATAACGACAACTATAGCCGATCCCAAGCATTTTTTAGCAAAAGTGACAAATTTTTGTTGTAATAAATAGTATGCTGAAATACTAATAATTACAAACGAGGTTGCTAAATACGCAGCAAGTATCATATGAATAAAACGAGGAAACGTGTAAGGATTGAAAATAATTGCCATCCAATCACTGGCTACAAATTTACCATTTACAATAGAATAACCGATTGGATGCTGCATCCATGAATTTGCTGACATGATCCAATACGCAGATAAGGTTGTACCAAGAGTGACCATGATCGTCGCCAAATAATGTAATCTTGGTCCAACTTTGTTCCAGCCAAAAATTAAAATCCCGATAAATCCAGCCTCGATAAAGAAAGCACTCAAGACCTCATAGATAAATAAAGGTCCCAGCACTGAGCCAATTTCTTTGGAAAATCCAGCCCAATTTGTACCTAATTGAAACTCCATTACGATGCCAGAAACTACTCCCATACCAAAAGTAAGTGCGAACACCTTAGTCCAGAAACGAATGATTTGATAGTAAATTGGATTTTTAGTTTTAAGCCATAAGCCTTCCATTACAACCAAAAATGTCGCCAAGCCAATTGAAAAGGCTGGGAAAATGATGTGAAAACTCATCGTAAAAGCAAACTGCAAACGAGATAAATAAAGAGCATCTAACATTTTATTTTTATCACCATTAAAAACTTCAAGACCTAATTGTATCGCGAAATACTAACTACCGCCACTCTTTACATGATATCTAATTGTAATGCCTACTATTAAAAAAACTAAATATAAACTGAATAAGTTGCAAAACACAACATCTGATAACTGACTATTTCAAAATAATATCTTATTCTCTGACTCTTAGTTTTGGAACTAAACCAAGTTATTAACTACTGTAATAACTAGATCTAGTGTATAATTTTAATCACATAATTTTATTAGGAATAAAAATGTTTAATCTAAATTTACGCAATAAGTGTTTGATTGGATTATTTTTGGCTATTGGCGTTATAACACCAAGCCTTGCTGGAGAATGTGACAGCAAAAAACTGGAACCAGTTTTTAATTTAATGGCACAACGGACAATGCTAATGAAAGGTGTTGCCGCATATAAATTTACACAAAAGCAACAAATATATGATGCAACTACAGAATTAAAAGTACTGAATAATGTCCGTAAGATTGCCACAACAAATAAACTTGATGCAAGTGATTTAATGGTATTTGCACAAATCCAAATGGATCAAGCCAAACAAATCCAGCAATATTGGCTTACTTATTGGGATGCGCACACTGAAGACCAACCTGATCCAGGAATAACACCTGGTATTGATTCTTTGCGTCAACAAATTGATGCTATTGATGCCAAACTCTACACTCAGTTAATTGCTAACTTACCTAATTTACAAATTTGTTCACAAGCTGAAATGCGCAAGCAAATGAATACGGCATACGCAGGAATTCATGGAATCCCAAGTGCACCAGATTACAATGCATTGGTTGTTTCAGCACTAAGCAATATTGCACCGATTGGTCAACAATAAATTAGCTAAATGTAGCTACCAATAGGAAATGGTATGTAAATTGCACCATTTCCTAATTTTAATTTATTTTAGCGAAAGACTTTAACCACACAGCCAATCCTTGAGCATTGATTTGTAAATCCATATCTAATAATTGCAGAATCATCTCATTCGATAAATCTACTATTCCAAATTTAGCTATTTCATTAAGCATATATTCTTGTAATTTACTCTTTATAACCGCTACGATATCATTTTCATTAGCACATTCCAAGGTAATTTGTACATAATCTTTAACCATACGCTTAAGCTCAATAGCAATACGCTCTACATCCTCTTGACGACCAAAATGAGTTAGATATACAGCCTCAGGCTGCAACCCCACAATTAAATCAATTGAGCGCTCCATTTTATACGGATCAAAATTAACTGGCGTAGTGGCAGGAAAGGTAAATGTTTTACCTTCGACTTCAAATTCTGGATATGCCACACCAAAAATATCGCCAGTAAAAACCACATTTGCCTTGCGATCAAAAATTACATTATGATGATTAGCATGCCCTGGTGTATCACGACAAACTAAACTTCGCCCATATAAGTTTATTTCTAAGCCATCTTCCGCAATAATTATACGCTCAACGTCAATAGCAGATAATTTCCCATACATTTCTGTGACAAATTTCTCGCCATAAACAGCAATTACCCCAGCCTCTAGTCTTACTGGATTAACCATATGCCGTGCACCCTTAGGATGAACAACCAATTTAGCCAATGGAAATTCTGCCATATATGCGCCAGCTCCACCAGCATGATCTAGGTGAATATGAGTTAAAAATATATATTTGACATCATGAGTAGTCAATCCATGCTTTAACAACTCAGCTCGAACATAAAATAAAGATTTTGCATTTGCAGTTTCCACCAATGCAACTTGATTACCCTCTATTATCATAAATACCGCGGCTAACTGCTCACGAGCATAATGCGAATCAATCGTATAAATACCACTCTTGGGTTTACTTAACATCACACCAACTTTCACAAAATGCAAATTTCAATATTAGATTACCAATAATAAAGATAATATCATTATAGACCGCTTAACTAAATTAAATAAAGCTAAAATTATCTATAAAAATGTGTCAAAACTAAATCAATTCTAGCATATCACAGGCTTAACTTCTAGCATTAAAATTTATTACGAATAATTTCACAAAGACCACTATGGCTAAACCCCAAGATTTTCGTATTTGTTATATCTTGCCGAAATAATTTTGTTAAATAATTCATAATTTTTTGTTGCTCAATCTCGGACATATTCTTAATTAGGTCCAATAAAATTATCCCTTGCAAATTACGTAAACAAATTTGCTGATAAATCGCATCTAATACCAAAAAATTTAGTTTACTACCATCTAGGTTTGAACGCGAGCTATTGACATCAATTATGGTAATTCCTGAAACCGTATTAATTTCCAAACTAGCACCATTCGCCAGATTAACAGAATTAGAAGCAAGTAAATCTTTATATACAGAAACTAATTTATCCCCAGCTATATTTGGTTCAAAGCTTAGCACGTCTATTTGCCATACATCTTGATATGATAATAAATGTTGGTGAATTTCCTGCTGGTTACTAATAATTTCACAACCATCAGCCAATTGGAGCTCCCTAATTAATTTCAAATAATTGGCAACACCTGCATGTATCTGTCCAAATGATGAACTTGCCGTAATCTGCGAGGCTTGTTGATGCAATAATTTCATCTCACTCACTACACAATCAAAATCTAGCTCATCAGTCACGCAACTACGAATAACCCAATGCGCAGGATAATTGTCTAATACTGCAGATAACCTAGCTTTTAAGTTATCACTAATTACACTTGATTGAATTCGCTGAGGCTGCTTACCAGCATAAACTACATACTTACCTACCAAACACCAATTATGGCGTAACTTAGCCTGTTTATTTTCATCACCTAACCAAGTTAACTGTGCTGCCAACGTTCTGCCTGATTGAACATTTAACTTTACTGGGAGATTCATAAATCCAGTATGATCTGGTAAATACTCAATAAATGCACTTTTGCTCGCCAAATTAACTTTGGTGATTTTACCTCTAAAAACTGATTCGGTATTTATCGTTAAGATATCTTCTGTCACAAAAACTAGCTTATCATTACTATAGGCAAAGGCGTAAATACAATCATTGTCGGCACGATAAATAATTATTTTATTCAGTAACATATGCAGCAAGTTCTTTACGTAAATTTCGAACCGCATTCAACGGCAATCCCATCACCGAATAAAAACAACCATCAATCTTTTGAATATATTGTCCAGCAAAACTCTGAATTCCATATGATCCAGATTTATCTTTATAATCACCAGTTTGCAAATATGCATGAATTTCATCATCACTAAGATCATCAAAATAAACCCAGCTTTGGCTAGTCAGACTCTTTTCAAATTCAAAATACTTTAAAGTAATCGTCGTAATTACCAAATGCTTTTGCCCTGCTAACTTACGCCACATAGCAAAAGCTGCATTATAATCTTCTGGCTTACCTAACACCTCATCATTATGTATGACTTCAGTATCAGCGGTCAAAATTGGATGTGCTGGCAAATTTTGTGTCAACATATAATTCCAACCAGCCTTAGCTTTTTCTTGAGATACACGTAATGAATAATCTAAATAACCTTCACCAGACTTAACTTCTTCTGGAGTATCTATATTCAAAATTTCGAAATCCACACCGATTTGGGTTAAAAGTTCGCGACGGCGTGGACTTTTTGAAGCAAGATAAATTTTTGATATACTTCCACTATTCATTTTCAACATAATTTTAATCCAATTTCTTTATAAATTAGGTTTGACAGAATACTCTCTAAAAGAATATAATAACGTTCTTGAAATAAGACAACGCCTCAATAGCTCAGACGGTTAGAGCGACGGACTGTTAATCCGCAGGTCGTAGGTTCGATTCCTACTTGAGGCGCCATTTCTCAAATTACCACCATCAACTCTCCGTTAATTCTCCAACAACATTTTCACTCATAGCAGCTTTAATATTCATTGTGCTCATACCAGTTGAACGTAAAACTAATAATTTTGCCAATGCAGCCTCAATAGTCATATCACAACCACTAATAATTCCTAAATCATGCAAACAGCTACTCGCGTAATCATTTGAAACACGCCCCTCAATTACTTGAGTTATATTCACAATAATCACACCTCGCGCAACAGCAGCCTTTAAAGCACCAACCAATGCCAAATTATGAATTGGAATATTACCGCTACCATAAGTCTGCAAAACAACCGCATCAAGCTCGGTATTGTTTAATGTATCAATAATAAAATCCGTGGTAAAACCAGGACGCATGCTTAAATCAAGTATTTTAGCTGGCTTTGGCATAACTGGCGCAAAACTAAAACGTGTTGCTTTAAGCCAACGTTTAGTAAACCAATTAATTGTAATCCCAAACTCTGCCAAAGGCTCCTCATCTACAGAATCAAAACCAAAAAAACGGTAAGTACTAACTTTTTGTGCACGACAACCGCGTAATAGCTTATTGTTAAATACGATTGCAACCTCGTTTAAATCGCTTCTATTTGCGGCAAATAAGGCATCAATTAGATTATTCCAACCATCACTCCTACGATGCACCAATGGCAATTGTGATCCGGTCAATACAACTGGTTTATCTAAACCACGCAAAGCAAAAGATAAAACACTTGCTGTATACGCCATAGTATCAGTTCCATGTATAATTATAAATCCATCATACATTTCATAATTATCAGCAATATCTTTAATCATCCGCTGCCAATGCTCTAAACAGATATCAGATGAATCAATTAATTCTTCATATTCGATTAAATCTAGCTGAACATCTGGAATTGGATCAAGCGTATCAATTTGTGATTTAAATAAACCCGGCACTGGAGTTAATCCTTGTGCGGTGTAATCCATACCAATAGTACCACCGGTATAAATAATCAAAATTTTCTTCATTATTATCCTAAAAATTACTTATTATTTTTGAAATAATCAAACATATTTAAAGTTAGCCAAAGATCTTTATTTTGATGATTACTATACAAAAAATGCCCTGTACTCACATCTCCAATTAAAGTATGAATAGTTACCTCTGCCACTGGATAATTTACAGACGCACCTGTTTGATAAACGCCACCATTGTCTAAAGGCGTATAAAAAAACGTTTTTAAGTCATTCAAATTAAGCGGCAAACTTCGATTCATAAACTTTTCAATGTGATGATATCTCACACATGCATAACTAGGTGTATCTTCTACCTTTTCAATACAATTATGCATAGTTATTTTTGCATCTTTAAATTCTGTTCTGTACAAATTTGTGAAGAATAAATAATTTTCAGTCTGACCACTTAAAACACTTGGTGGATTTTTCACAGAATGCTCAATTGAATAAGCACTTTCTTTATTCACAATTGCCGTAAAGTTAGAAACAAATGCAGGATGATCTGCAATATGCTTGATAAAAGCAGTTGTATTTTTAGAAGAAAACATGCCATAAAATGCAGTATTTAGCCCAATATATCCACCAAGCACATTAAATCCAGGAACCGAACGACGCCCATCATTATATTCAGAGAACATTCCTTGACTATTAAACCATGTAAACCCAGGAATAAACCCTATAAAGCTAAATACGGCAACACTATTTTCATTAGTATTTGGATTATAAATTACTAAGTTATGATAATTATCCAGCTTGGTAACAGGTGTCGACAAATCTAAATGTCGAGCAACTAGCATAGAACCTGTTTGGGATAAGTTACCCCAAACCGATAAAAATGAACAATGCCCAAGCCCACCAGTATCAGAAAGCTTATCACCATTAAAACCGCTATATAACGTAATTAACGTTGGCAACATCTCAATTGATAGCAACTGTTTATAAGTTAACCCAGATGTTTTTTCCATACCATGCAATAAAGATTTCTCCCGATCGTCTAAGCGCCAAGCATAGTATATTCTAAGCGTATAAGATAAAAACGTTATAAACTTTAACCCAGAAAAATAATCCGGAACTACATTTTGATAAAGTTCATTGAGCTGATTATAAGCCAAGGCACCATATTGCTGACCCATTTCATCATAGGATCCAGACAAGTTAAAAATGCTCAATGTTTCTTTTTTCTCAAAAAATCCAACCGCACCATCAGATGTTTTATAATTTTTTAATTGTTTTAACTCAGGATTATTTACCGTTTTATTAAATTGTAAAAAAACAAACCCAAAGAAAAAAGCCAAAAAAGAAACAATTATTACAAACAGCACTCGCAGTAACTTCAACACCATTCACCTCTCATAAAGTATACATAACGCTAATCGCCAATAAGAGTCATCAAAAATCCAAATTGGTGTGAAATTTTAACATTACAATATGCTAACCGATACAAAACAAATTTTATTAAGCATTATGTAACCCTAAAACAAGCTTTAACATTATAGCATAAAGACCTTATTTCTAGAACTAAAATTCACCTCGAGACTAATGCAAGAATTCATTAAATATGGTATATACCATCACGTCAATTTTATAAAATGTAGTTTATTTAAAACCTATCATAAAATACTGCTGTAAAATAATGGGATAATATTTCTACATTTCTCTATAAGGATTACCATATGTTCAAAAACATCTCCGCTCGTGAATATAACTATCAAGATATTTATTTACGACCACGTCAAACTATCGTTACAAGCCGCAAAGAGTGCGATACATCTGTTATATTTGGTGGGCATAAATTCATGATGCCAGTTTATCCATCAAACATGAAATCAGTAGTTGACGCAAATACGTGTGAATTTCTAGCGCGACGCGGCTGGTTTTATACAATGCATCGCTTTAATGTTGACACAGTTGAATTTGTCAAACACATGCAAGAAAATGGTTTAATCGCATCAATCAGCATTGGAGTTAACGAAGATACAATTGCACAACTGCAACAGCTTCAATTGGCTGGACTAAATCCAGAATTCATGACTTTGGATATCGCAAATGCATGGTGCCCTAAAGCAGAAAAAATGATTAAATATGTTAAAGAACACTTTAACACTTTCTTAATCGTTGGCAATATAGCCTCAGCAGACGCAGCACGTGAAATTCACGCATGGGGAGCAGATGCGTTAAAAGCTGGAATTGCAGGTGGTAAAGTTTGCATTACCAAAAATAAAACTGGGTTTCATCGACCAATGGTGACAACCGTACTTGAATGTGCAAGCTATACACAAACTGCAGGAGTTCCACTAATTGCCGATGGTGGAATAGTTGAACATGGCGACGTTGCCAAAGCTTTCGCTTGTGGCGCAACTATGGTTATGGCAGGCAGTTTATTTGCAGGATACGATCAATCTGCAGGAAATATTATCGAAGTTACAATGGATGGCGTGTCATTACCACGAGCATACAAAGAATACTATGGATCAGCGTCGCAATACAATAAAGGTGAATATAAAAACGTTGAAGGTAAAAAAATTCTAATTGATTATCGTGGAAACATGGAAAGATTACTAACTGAATTACAAGAAGATTTACAATCATCAATTAGTTATGCTGGTGGAACCAAAGTTAGCGACTTAATTAATGCAGAATTAATTTGCATTAATTAATAATACTCAATTAAATTTTATACCACATTATTAGTCTTTGGCATGATTTAGCTAAAGGCTTTTATTTTATTCAAAATTTGAATAAATTTTCCAAATACCAACAGCTGCACTATTCTAGTAAAATTGACTATATATTAAACGAGTGACTTGAAAATTTGAACGATGATAATCGAGTTTTGAATTATATCTATACAAATTATTAGCGATTAAGGAAGGACCGTTATTAAAAATACCCCGCCTGTGCCGTCAAAGGGAATATTCTAATGAACCTTAAAAAAGTGCGGGTCCGCTTACAGCTTCGGGATCATTCACGAGGAACAATACAACACCTACCGTATGGAAGCTTACCCATATAAGATCATTATTGGTTCAGAATATCACCCCTACTACTCGAACACTGCAGGGCAAGGATTATTCTAACATTCTAACTATGTTTATGCAAGGAAAAACCATGGATATATTAGTCCATGGTTAATTAATTCAAGTGAATCAAATGCAAATTATTTTAAACATTAAATCTAAAATGCATCACATCACCGTCTTTAACAATATACTCTTTACCTTCAAGGCGCATTTTCCCTGCTTCTTTTGAACCTTGCTCACCCTTATATTGCATGTAATCATTGTATGCAATCACTTCAGCGCGAATAAAACCTTTCTCAAAATCCGTATGAATTACACCTGCTGCTTGTGGAGCAGTCGCACCAATATTAACCGTCCACGCACGAACTTCTTTCACGCCAGCGGTAAAATAAGTTTGCAAATTAAGTAGTTTATAACCAGTGCGAATCAAGCGGTTTAAACCAGGCTCTTCAAGCCCCATTTCTTGCAAAAATTCAAGTTTATCCGCATCGTCAAGTTCGGCAATCTCAGATTCCATTGAGGCACAAATCGCCACAATTGGAGCATTTTGCGTAGCAGCATATGCGCTTAAACGATCCAAATGAGAATTGTTCGTAAAACCATCCTCAGCTACGTTTGCTACAAACATTGCTGGCTTAATTGTCAACAAGCATAATGGTTTTAAAATAGCAAACTCCTCGGCATCAAACTTCATCGTTCTGGCAGGAAAACCTTCATTTAAATGTGGCAACAAACGTTCAAGCACAGCTAACAATTTTTGTGCATCTTTATCGCCTGATTTAGCTTTTTTACCTTCACGTTGCATGGTTTTCTCAACCGTTGCCATATCCGCAAGAGCCAATTCCATGGTGATTACTTCAATATCACTAATTGGGTCAACATGGTTATTCACATGAATTACATTATCATCTTCAAAGCAACGCACAACATTCACTATCGCATCAGTTTCACGAATGTTTGCTAGGAATTGATTACCTAACCCCTCACCTTTTGATGCACCAGCAACCAATCCGGCAATATCAACGAACTCAACAATCGCTGGTTGCATGCGTTGTGGATTAACAATTTTAGCCAATTCATCCATGCGAACATCAGGCACCTCAACTATGCCAACATTAGGCTCAATCGTACAAAACGGATAATTCTCCGCTGCGATCCCAGCTTTGGTCAAAGCATTAAATAAAGTTGATTTTCCTACATTTGGCAAGCCGACAATTCCACATTTTAATGACATAACAATTACCTTAAATTTATATTATATAGTCATTTTAACATAAATTTATCACTGGAAAGACTGAAAATACTCTATAATAACAGTTTATATTTATATTTAAAATTACAGACGATCAAAGAGGATAAATTATGTGCGGAATTAGCGTTAGACCAAGTCGTTATGGGAGCGAAAGCTTAATTAGCTATCGTGGGCCAGATATTACTAAAATTAAACAGGTAGAAGATTATACTTTTATATTCCATCGTTTAGCGATTATGGATACATCGCATGCAGCAGATCAGCCATTTGAAGATAAACGTTGGGTGATGGTATGCAATGGTGAAATTTTCAACTATAAACAATTAAAACAAACTTATACTGATTATCCATTTATTTCTCACTCTGACTGTGAAACAATTATTCCAGTTTTAGAAAATCACCGCCTAGTCGAAGCTTGTAATATTTTAGATGGTGAATTTGCTTTTGTTGCTTACGATAAACGCCACCAACGTGTAATTGCAGCACGCGATGCAATGGGAATTCGTCCATTATTTTACGGTTATACTAAAGAAAATCAAATTGCATTTGCCTCAGAAATGAAAGATTTATTGGCTTTTTGTGAAAAAATTTATCCATTTCCTCCTGGACACTATTATAATGGTGAAGAAATTCGTCCTTTCTGCGAGCTATATCGCTTACCTGGTGGTAAACAATACGATATGGAAACGATCTTAGTTAACATTCGCAATATTTTAATCGCCAGCGTTGTAAAACGTTTGGATGCCGATGTGCCAATTGGTTATTTATTAAGTGGAGGTTTAGATTCAAGCCTAGTTTGTGCAATTGCCCAACGTCATACCGTAAAACCAATTACAACTTTTGCAATTGGACTCGATTATAATCCAATTGATTTAAAATATGCTAAACAAGTTGCGGATTATTTGGGTACAGATCATCACGAAGTAATTTTCACTAAAGAAGATATTAAAAATATATTACGTACAATTATCTGGCATGCTGAGACATGGGATGTAACAACCATACGTGCAAGTACACCAATGTATCTACTATGTAAATATATTCGTGAAAATACTGATATTCGTGTAGTATTAAGCGGTGAAGTGAGTGATGAATTATTTGGTTACAAATACACTGATTACGCACCTACAGCAGTCGAGTTTCAAAAAGAATCGCAAAAACGAATTAAAGAATTGTATATGTACGATGTGTTACGTGCTGACCGCGCCATTGCAGGAAACAGTCTCGAAGCGCGTGTGCCATTCTCAGATAAACAATTCGTTAGTTATGTAATGGAAATTGAACCTGAGTTGAAATTAAATACTTACAATATGGGTAAATATTTACTTAGAAAAGCCTTTGATACTGCCGATTATCTACCAAGTGAAATTTTATTACGTGACAAAGCAGCTTTCTCAGATGCTGTTGGACATGGCATGGTCGATTGCTTAATTGAGATGGCAGATGAGTTGTATACAGATGCAGAATTTGCAGCTAAAGCAGCAGAATATACAGAGAATAAACCATTAAGTAAAGAAGGTTTGATGTATCGTGAAATATTCCGTGAAATGTTCCCAAATCAAGACCACGTTATCTGTGGATATTGGTTACCAAATCGTGAATGGCCAAATTGCGACTTAGATGATCCATCAGCACGTCATTTGCCAAATTATGGTGCGAGCGGTAAATAAAAACTTTAAAATTTATGTTGTGCCTGATTTTATTTAATACAGCTTAACTGGCACACACATAAAATAAATTTGCGAGAACCGCAAAAAAAGTCTACCTCACACACTAGGTAGACTTTTTTATATTTACTCAACTACAAATCAAGTGAATTATAAACGCCACAAGATATAACCGCGCGCACGAATTTCTTCTTTAGGTAACACCGATTTCACATCAATCACAACCCCACCAGGTGTAACCTTAGCTAATAACTCATCCAAAGAAATTTCCTTAAATTCTTTGTGCGCAACCGCAACTATCAATAATGGAACCTGTGGAATATCAGCAAATGATGTAAATTTCACACCATACTCGTGTTCAGCATCTGCAGCATCAGCAACTGGGTCACAACAATACACATTGGCATTATAGTCATTTAATTCATTAAGAATATCAATTACTTTAGTATTACGCACATCTGGACAATCTTCCTTAAACGTAAAACCTAAAACACCAACCTGCAAATTAGTAAAATCCAAACCATGCTTTAAAACTAATTTAATTCCCTTACGTGCTACATAGCGCCCCATATTGTCATTAATTCGACGACCAGCCAAAATAACCTGAGGAATGTAACCCAACTGTTCAGCACGATAAGTCAAATAATATGGATCAACACCAATACAATGACCGCCAACTAGACCTGGGCGAAATGGTAAGAAATTCCATTTAGTTCCAGCAGCTTGCAATACTTCTTCAGTATCAATTCCCATACGATCAAAAATTACCGATAATTCATTCATAAATGCAATATTTAAATCACGTTGAGAATTTTCAATAACTTTGGCAGCTTCAGCAACTTTAATCGAACTTGCTTTATGTACACCAGCAGTAACTACTGAGGCATAAACATCGGCAACTATATCCAACGTTGCTTTGTCTTGACCAGAAACAATCTTATGAATCGTCGTAAAACTACGCTCTTTGTCGCCTGGGTTAATCCGCTCAGGTGAAAAACCAACGGTAAAATCCACCCCACCACGTAAACCAGACTCACGCTCCAAGATTGGAATACAAATTTCTTCAGTTACACCTGGGTATACTGTAGACTCATAGACAACTATATCGCCTTTTTTTAGAGCTCTACCAACTGTTACCGAAGCTTTTTCAACTGGAGTTAAATCAGGCACATGTGCATTATCAACAGGGGTTGGCACAGCCACAATATGAAAATCAGCTTTACGCAAATCATTGATATCACAAGTATAAATAATATCCGTTGTTGCCAAATCTTCAGCTGTAGTTTCCTCAGTGCGATCAAAACCTTGCTTTAATTCCAAGACACGTTGTGGGTTAATATCAAATCCAATACATTGCTTTTGCTTACCAAAAGCTACTGCTGCAGGCAATCCAACATAACCTAAACCAACTAGTGAAACAATTCTATTATGCATTAACTACCCTTCTATAAAATGAGTACACGATTATAAATGTAAACCAAATCATACCCGAGGATATTTATTGGTTAATAACTTTGCTTTTAAAAGTAAAATTTTTGGTGTTTTGAACTTAACTAAACATAAATAAAAATATGTATAGTAACAAATGTAACCTAATAATCCCAATAACATAACTAAAGTACTTTTATACCATAGCAATGCCACAATGGTTGGAGGAGTAACAATAGTTAGCATTAGTGGCATCACTCGTGCATTACGATATAAAATTGGTGAATTATGCGGTAGACAACGATCAAAAACCAATTGATGCATATGTAAATTATCGGGTTGAGTTGCCTTAGTTTTATGAACAAACTTACGTCGTACAATTGTAAAAACAGTTTCTGTAATTGGATATGCCGCTAATAAAAGCACCGCATACGGTGAAATCTGGTCAGGATGACGCTCAATTAAATTAATACTCACAAAAGAAATAATGAAACCAATTGAGTATGCTCCACCATCACCAAGAAAAATTTTTCCTCGTGGATAATTATAGAGCCAAAACCCAAATAAAGCAGCAGTAAAGCTACCAGAAACTATCACCAATGTTGTGTCAGACAAACTCCAACTAATGTATGCCAAGCTAATAGCGTTTATCATTGCTGCAGTTGAAGATAGTCCATTATATCCATCAATTATATTATATGAATTCGCAACACCAACCACGGCAAAACATGTAATGGCAAAAGCAAGTACATCGACACTTAAAATTAAATCCAAATTACCATGTGCCAAATGACGAATCATTGGCATTGTACGGGAAATAAAAATTGCAAACACAACGGCAGCAGCCATAAACATCATGCGTACAGCTGGGGATACAGCTTTTGATAAATCCTCAGTCAGTCCACCAACAAAGACAAAAAATAGTGAAGTAATTAACCCAGCATAAAATGGTGCCCAAGTAGCACCAATATTTGCACCATATAACGCAGTAAACGTCATACTAACGAAAATAGCTAAACCACCAATACGAGGTACTGCATGTTCATGCATCTTCTGAACCGAAGATAAATCATGATCTAGCGTAACTTGGGCATGAATATCACTCGTATATATAATAACCTTTATCATAAGCAACGATACAATAAACGTTAAGGTTAACTCCCACATATAGACTCTCTTTTATAATTTTTAATTTATCAATAAAAATAAACTGTCAATTTATTCTATACAGATATTACTTAAATCAGTCACAGGCATTAGAGTATTACTTCTAATTTTTTGATAACTTCTTGACTAAGCCCAGATACAATTAGATATTGAACAATTATTTACCAAGCTTTAATGACAAATATTCACCCAATGCTACTTTGTAATCAGGCATAGCATAATATTTCCCTAACTTGCTTACGTCCATAATACCATATTGCGGGCGCAAAGCTTTAAATTTATATTCAAGATAACCAATAGGTTTAACCTTTTCTGGATTACGTCCAGATTGACGCAAAATTTCTTGAGTAAATTCAAACCAACTACACGAACTACTACTTACACAATTATAAATACCATATTCTGTAGCACGATGTTCAATCAATACTTTGATGGCCCGTGAAACATCTAAAGTATGCGTTGGGCAAGTAAGTTGGTCATCGATCACCATCCAACTATTTTTTTCGTCCGCCAAACGCAGCATAGTAGTAACAAAATTTCCACCCTTACCTGATGCACCAGCTATACCAAATAACGAAGACACTCGCAAAATAAAATGCTTTGCAGCAAAATTTCTCACGGCAACCTCACCAGCATATTTACTTAGACCATACACATTTAATGGACTTGGTTGATCCAATTCAGTGTAAGGTTTATTACTCAATCCATCAAAAACATAATCAGTAGAGATATGAATTAATATAATATCATGTAACTGACAAAATTTCGCCAGCTGCACAACAAAACCGCTATTAATTACAAAAGTGACCTGCGGGTTATCTTCACAACCATCAACATTAGTCGTTGCAATACAATTAATTATGTAATCCACGCCAACATATTGCTCTAATTGAGCCAACACATTAAAATTCGCGGCATCAATATCAAGACGTGTTGAAGCAACTAATTCATGATCAACTGATAATGTTTTAATTAAGTCGCTACCTAATTGACCATTACTACCCAAAACTACAATTTTTGACATCAATTACGCCCTGAATAGTTTTGTTCAATCCAAGTTTGATATTCACCACTTAGAATATGTTGAACCCATTCCTGATTATCCAAATACCATTGAACCGTTTTTTTAATTCCGGTGGCAAAATTTTCTTCTGGTTTCCAGCCTAATTCAGACTGAATTTTACTTGGATCCATCGCATAACGGAAGTCATGACCTGCGCGATCTGTAACATAAGTAATTTGTTCAAGATAAGATTTTGCATCACTACGTGGCTTTAATTCATCAAGAATATGGCAGATTCCCTCTACTACTTGTAAATTAGTGCGCTCGTTATGTCCACCAATGCAGTAACTTTCACCTAATTGCCCTTTTTCATAGGCCAAAATTATTCCTTTGGCATGATCTTCAACATATAACCAATCACGTATATTGTCACCCTTACCATAAATTGGCAATTCTTTACCTTGTAGAGCATTATTTATTACTAAAGGAATTAACTTCTCTGGAAAATGATATGGACCATAATTATTCGTACAATTGGTGATCACGATTGGTAAATTATAAGTGTGATACCATGCTTTTACCAATAGATCACTACTTGCCTTTGATGCGGAATATGGACTACGTGGATCATATGGCGTTGTTTCCACAAAATATCCTTCATCCCCCAACGAACCAAAAACTTCATCCGTAGAAATGTGTACAAATTTAAATTGGCTCTTGTCTTCTAATTGATTATAGTATTCGCGAGCACAATCTAGCAAATTAAATGTTCCCACGATATTCGTTTGAATAAATTCACCTGGACCAACAATTGAACGATCAACATGACTTTCTGCCGCCAGATGCAAAATTCCAATCGGTTGATAGGTTTGGAAAATACGACTAATTTGCTCTTTATCACAAATATCAACCTGCTCAAAAGTATAACGCGTATTTCCACTAACTTCTTTCAAAGATTCTAAGTTACCAGCGTAAGTCAATTTATCAATATTAACCACATTATAATTACTCTGTTTGATTAATTGACGTACTACTGCAGAACCTATAAACCCAGCACCACCAGTCACCAATAAAGTTTTTTGATTTGACATAATTATTCTTCCATTTCATTAAAAATACTATTTAGGAATCGATTCATATTCATACGCTCTATACGACGTATATGGATAAATGCTTTGAAAACGCATAGTAAAGACAGGTTTACTAATTTTATCAATTTCAATGATATCATTACCTGATTCTAGATGATATCCAGTACCAATAATAATATTACCATTAGTCAGCTCTTCGGCATTCCCCATGGCTTTAGAAAAACTATCCAATGTATAAAGGTCTTTGAATCCTATAATTTTCTTATTTACTTGATCTAAATTAAATTCTAAAACTTTGGTTTTTTGTTTTAAATTACCATTATCAAAAATCATCAACGCATTAGGTCTCACAAAATAGGCAAAATGCTGTCCCGAAAACTGTTGACTTTCACTAAGATTAAAATCAGAATTAACCCCGCCAAGCCGCCATACTAGCTTTTTATTACTCGGGTTAATTTTAATAACTTGATTTAAATGCCTAAAAGAAAGCACCAATCCATCATCAGAAGGATCAGTAAAAACAGAGTTAAGGTGAAAATAGTCAGCCATGCTGCCATCAAAAAATTTCGCAGAGTTAAGCAAGCTCTTATCAGAAAATAATTCAGGATAATTAAGCAAGTTAATTGTATTAAGTACCACCCCATTTTGATCTGTGATATTCACTATTGGAACATACAGCCAAACCTTGTTAGAACCAATATTTTGTAATGATGTAATAAAACCATGAACAAAATCAGTAAATAAACTTCCATCTTTATTATTATCTGGAAAAAATTTATGATATAAGCTTCCAAATATATGCCTAAAATTAAAAAAGGCATCCTTTAATCTAAAACAAAATATTGTATAGCTTGAGAAATATGCCGATGGAACTGGTTGTAATAGATAGTAAAAATTTATATTTTTCCCATTGATTGTTTTAAAGTCATGAACATCAAAATAATTATTTGATTCAGATTTCATTTGATAAGGGCTAAAATTTGAACTTAGCTTATAAATGTTTCCTGATTCAACAATCTTATCACCGACACCCTCTACCATGTTATGTGACAGCCAAAATGAATATACGTCACCTTGCAATTTAAAATCACCAACAGCAACATTCTTTCCAATAAAATATTGAAAATAAACAATATTATTATCTTTATCTACAATAACAAGATAGCTATAAGGAAACCCTCTGTCAAATTTATTATTCAACGTAAATAATAAATATTTCTGAGAAATTTTACCAGTTGTTCGCAATTCTGGGAAAGTTTCTGGCAATAACTGTAATCTATAGTTTCTTCTATTAAAATTATCTGTTACCACAACGGTTTCTGTTTTTGAAACCTTCAATACCTTCAGATTAACACACCCAGATTTGTCAACCACATAAATTTTATTATGGTATTTTATTGAGTAATTATCTCCAACTATACATATTTTATTAAAATTTAAGACATTCAACGTTCGTGGTGAGTAATTAATCTGACTCTGTTGAAAATTCGGGTATAACTCCTGCTCATTCACTGAAATATTTTGTATATCAGCAAATACCAATCGAGATATAGCGAACAATAAAAAAACAGATACGCCTGCATATATTATCCAAATTAATATGAAAAATTAATTTCCGCATCTTTTAATAATGGCTGACGCTGATCTTTGTCAGATAAAAGTAGCTCACCTAATACAGGCCATACAATACCAATTTCTGGATCATCATATTTAATGCCGCGATCACATTCTGGAGCATATTCACCAGTAGTTTTATATAAAAATTCAGTATTATCTTCCAAGGTTACAAAGCCATGTGCAAATCCTGCTGGAATCCATAACATACATTTATTTTCTGCAGATAGCTCATAACCAACCCACTTACCAAAAGTTGGCGAGCCACGACGAATATCCACCGCAACATCAAAAACAGCACCACTCACACACCGCACTAATTTACCTTGTGCTTTAGGATCTAATTGATAATGAAGACCACGTAATACGCCTTTAGTTGACTTGGAGTGATTATCCTGAATAAACTCAGGGGTAATACCGTTTGCTTGGAATAATGATTTGCGGTAACTTTCCATAAAGAAACCTCGTTCATCACCAAATACTTTAGGTTTAACTAAAATTACTTCTGGAATAAAAGTTTTAATAAACTCCATTACTTCACCACCCGACGTAAATATTCTGCGTAGGTTGATTTACCCATAGTCCCGACTTTCTCCAAAATCTCAGCTTTACTTAACCAGCCTTTATGCAATGCAATTTCCTCAAGACAAGCAATCTTAATTCCCTGACGCTTCTCCACCGTTTGAATAAAATTAGATGCCTCCAATAGGGAATCATGAGTACCTGTATCTAACCAGGCAAATCCACGTTGCATAGTGACCACATTTAATTTACCTTGTTCAAGATAAATTTTATTCAAATCAGTAATCTCCAATTCACCGCGCGCTGATGGCCTAACTTGCTTAGCTAAAGTTACAACATCTTTATCATAAAAGTACAATCCTGTAACCGCAAAATCTGATTTAGGTTCAACTGGTTTTTCCTCCAGACTAATCGCTTTGTGCTCATTATCAAACTCAACCACACCATAACGTTCGGGATCAGCAACCTGGTAAGCAAAAACTGTTGCACCAACCCCTGATTGTGCAGATTTTAAAAGTGCCGTAATTCCACTACCATGATACATATTATCGCCTAAAATCAGACATGCAGGCGCACCATCTAGAAACTCTTCGCCAATTAAGAAAGCCTGTGCTAAGCCATCTGGACTTTCTTGTACTGCATAACTTAATTTAATTCCAAAATTACTTCCATCCCCCAACAACTGTTCAAAACGCCCGATATCTTGCGGCGTAGAAATAATTAAAACCTCTTGAATCTCCGCTAGCATCAAAATAGACAATGGATAATAAATCATTGGTTTATCATAAACCGGAAGCAGCTGCTTTGACATAGCTAATGTTGCAGGATGCAATCTACTACCACTACCACCAGCTAAAATAATTCCTTTATACTGACTTTTCATCTTAATTTCCTTTTAATCTATTTAGTAAACTAATGGCAACGAAACTTTTTTACCATCTCTAGCTGAAATATAAATTGCAATCAGCAACTCCAAAGATCGCAAACCTTCACGGCCATCTGTTAGCGGTTCTTCTAACCCTCTTAACGTTGCTAACACATTGGAATAATACAGTGGATGACCAAAACCATAGACCGAAGTGGTTGCATAATTCGCCTCTAAAACACCTTCATCTTCTGGTCTCTTGTCTGCAAATTCCCAATGTTCGATCTTATTAACCGCCATACCACCAATCTTCACAGTTCCAGTCTCACCCAATATTGTAATTGAACCTTCCAAATTTTTTGGATAAGTTAACATTGATACATTCATCGTACCTAATGCTCCACTACGATACTTAATCGCTAAAACACCACTATCCTCAGTTTCGATATTGCGTGCTAATGTAGCAGTATAACTTTGCACTGATTCAACCGAACCAATTAACCACTCCATTAAATCGACATAATGTGAAGCTTGATTCATAAACGCACCACCATCAAACTCCCAAGTTCCGCGCCAAGCATCATTATCATAATAGGCTTGCGGGCGAGTCCAGAACACATTACATGCTACCGAATAAATGCGTCCAAAACGACCTTCATCAATAGCTTTTTTAACCATCTGTATAGTTGCATTTCGGCGATTTTGTTTAACCACAAATAAACGAACGCCAGCTTTATCACAAGCTTTAACCATTTCGACACCATCTTGCATTTTGGTTGCCATTGGCTTTTCTGTCACCACATGAAATCCAGCTTCAGCACAAGCAATAGCTTGGCTTGGATGCAATCCACTTGGTGTAGTCAAAATAACAACATCAAATCCGCCCGCAGCCAATAAATCATCTAACGAGTAAAATGTGGCTGCATTGTACTTAGCTGCAGCTTCATCCGCGCGACTAGTTACGATATCACAAACAGCAACTAACTCACACTCATCTGCGTATTGTTCCAGTGAACTAAAATGATTTGCTGCTATTCTCCCACAACCGACTAATGCAAATTTAATTTTTCTTCCTGTAATAGCTTTATATTTGCTAAGCATTATATACCTTTATTAAAATTTCACATAATTATACTATAAATTTAGGGGCTAGACAATCAAAGCGGATTATTTCTAACCAATTTTAGTATTGTAGCATAGAGGTTATCATTCCGATAATTGAATCTGAACTCACATTCTTTTAAATGAAGTTTGAATGTGTTT
>JACCDZ011947799.1_pt1 | contig 28939 bp, 30 predicted proteins | sample 7449551 | NCBI WGS metagenome assembly JACCDZ01 (sample SAMN15323452, study PRJNA562643) | freshwater metagenome | isolation source: river surface water | place: USA:Blue River Watershed | collected 2017-08-18 | reverse complement strand
CATTGATTTCACCAGACGTACGGGATCGATCTTGTTGTCAATACCGCTGTCCAGTTTCTTGGCCAGGCCACCATCAGTGAGGTTCTTGTCGCTGAGCTTGCTGTAGTCTCCGCCGTTGATCTTTTCCTTCAGGGCGGTAGCTGCACGCTTGTAGCGAGAAGCACTGGAGCCGTAACGGTTCCACAGGTCTTTGACCTTAGCGACCCATTCTGCCCACTTTTTCTTCACCCACTCCCAGCCCTTACGGACCAATTCGCTGGCGAATTCAGCCGCCATCTGCAGGTTCACCGGCAGGCGACTGGGAGTGGACCAATTGTCCGACTCAGCGCTGGGCAGCGTAGACAGATGAGGGGTTTCGTAACCAAACAGCCGACCCAGCAGCTGCAGATTCGCCACCATTTCACCACCCGTGGTGTGGTTGACACCAGTGGCGTTGCGCTGCATGGTGCGGATGCGGCTGAACATGGATTCAGCTGCCGTGGCAGCGATGTCCACTTGCTCAGCTTCCAGTTCGCCCAGGCTGTCTTGAGTTTCGATTTCGGCAATGTCGGCTGCGGCGGTAGCCGCGTCGCTCATGACCGAATCGGCATCGCCGACGTTGATGGTAATGTTGGTGCTACTGTCATTCTCGGCTGTCAGCCGATGGATTGACTTCCCCAACCCTAGCATTCGCATAGTTGGTACCTTTCACGCGTGATTGGTTGCTGACATGTCACCGAACAGCGTAAACATTGTCCGGACAAGCTGTTCGTGACCATATTCCTTCAAAAGCATAGCATTAATAAAATCATCAACACTACGCCCATGGCTTTCCAAGAACATTTCCAGCATTTCTACTGTTTGTTCAGATGGATATGTCTCATTCCCTTTTACAGGAGTGAGATTTAAAACACTTAACCACACCTGATTGTCGTAGAGCGGACGATAATTCCGTCCAATTAATGCAAACTCTAGAACATCTTCCAAATAATCAATGTGCACACTGCCAGTATCTGGACTCTGATACTGGAGCATAAACCAATCAAAAAAGGATGGTGTGCCAAATGCCTCTTTAGCCGTACGCACGGTAGCACGGAGGAACATATCATCACGCACTACCAGTGGATCTTTTAGCATTTCAAAATACAGATTCACCACATTGGGATTAAATGCATTCTGATTTGCCAGCTCTTGACTCCTACGCCACATATTGTCAGCGAGTGTAGTGTCATATACCAGAGACTTATTGGTGTCTCTCATCTTACCATGAGGACTACCTAGGTAGCCGCGCATGTAGATGGGGTACCCCTTATACATACGCATTTCACTCATGGACGTTCTCCCAGATAATCATCCAGATCATAAATGGCAGCATCTGCCACAGAGAATGCGGATTCACACAACAGACGAACACGATATTCACTCTCTTGAGCCAAGCCGTATTTCTTATTCAGCTTAGCCAGATTGTATCGAGCATCGCTGATTTGTTTCTCCGTGGCTTTGATCTGAGCTTGCAGAGCAGTATCGTTCGTACCGTTACGCAGTTTCTCCAGATTAGCCATTCGTAATTGCAATGCGGTCAGCTCATCGGTAGCACGCTTATAGCGGTTAGCCTGCCATTCAGCGATAGCCATAGCGGCATGATAAAACGGATTGATGAAGATGGGCAAAAAGCCCATCTCAAACGGATCAGTCTCTCCACTACCCTTAGCGGCTTTGAGCACTGCTTCGTTATTTTCACTGACGACAGTGTTCGGAATCTTGTCCAGCGCTTTGGCGAAGTCGTTCTTCTTCAGACCGATACTCTTACATGCCATGATAAACGCTGGAAAGCGACTGTTGATGTAACGTACTTCCACAGGACTGAACGTCCCATTGATGGACGTACCATCATCAGCCATGGATGTTTCACATACAGCCGCATACTGCAACAGCATACGCGTGTAGTCAGAGACGAACTTAATCGTCTCAATGTAGCGAATCACCGTGGCTTTCTTGTAGGTAAACGCCGCAGTGACGATGTTCGGTTCAACAAACACCTTGTTTGAGATATCGCAGATATACTGCAGATGCTCCACAGCCAAACGCAGCACTTCGGTGATATGCTCCACCATGCTACGCCGTGTACCGACTTCAGACGTATAGTCCTTAGCCAGAGAGACCATCTCCTTCGATCTCAGTGGTCCACTCATACTGCGAGTGAATGTCTCGCACATGGGGATGGTGGTGCTATCAATTTCCACGATGGTGGTATTGATATCGTCCATCATGCTGTCGCGCCCCCATTCAGGGCGCAAGGATGCAACGAACTTAGAGAGTGTACTCATGCTTGAGCTCCTTAGAATACGGGCGCACTGGCGCTACGGAAGGCAGTCAGGATCTCGGAGATATTGCTACCCCCTGCACCAGACTTTGCTCCCTTGATGTCATCTGGACGAACTTCATTGGACTTGACGATGTTTTGGTAATAGAAGCGAATGCGATCGTGGTTACGATCGACCACTACCAGCATCATGTACCCACCCGCTGCAAAGATACGCTGTCTAGACTTAAAGTCATCCAGCTCTTTGTCCAATGCCAACTCCAAACGAGTCGCTGTCTCTTCAGTGATCACAGCAATGGACGAACACGCAGCCACAGAGGGCTCACCGCTGAATACCCCAGACATGAAGTTTCTACGCATACGCGCATTGGACTCAGCGTAGATGTTGTTCTTGTCCTTGATAATGCGGTTACGCTCAGTAGCGATCATGTCCTTACACGTCACCACGTCGATCACAGCTTCCAGAAAGCCCTTCTCCAGCTTTCTTTTGTTGTACCGCACACTCATCATGCGGTCACGATCACTGGGATCCAGAATGGTCAGCAATGTAGCACTGTCGATCAGCTGCACATTCAGGCTGATCTGAGGATGCACTACAGCTTCGTGTACACCATCGCTGATCGGTACATCCAGGATCACCCCAGTGATCAGATTGGTGGATTCACGGATGCTCTTGGCAGTGTCCTTCATCCCACCTGACTTGGTCGTCGTACGATCCAGTGGGTTGTAGTAGTTGTCCTCAGCCACGTAGGACTCAGGATAGCCAGTGGGTAATCCCAACTTGTAGCAGTCCGAATCCAGGTAGTAACCGTTAGCGCTCTCATTTGCCATATACGAGGCACTACGCAACAGGTTATCCATCGGTCGTCTGTTGGGATTCAGCCGATCCAGATGACGACGGATATCGATCTTACCCACCGTGCACATCAACTCAGCTGCCATGAGGTACTGTGCTGCAAAGAGCTGAGTGATCGTACGCATGACATCTGGCATATACGGCACCAGATCCAGTTCTTCTTCCACCAGTGTCGAGGGATTCACCCTCAGCACTTGGTTATAGTCAAATAAATTGTCAGCCGTGCCACCGCGTAGTACATCGATACCGCGCTGAATGGCGCTTAGGCCGAATGGGGCGTTTTTCATATCGTTAAAGATACTGAACGACATTATCGACTCCTATTGGGAGAGTAGTTATGGACATAGACATTGACACACCCCTGGCTATTGCCAGACAAGCCGGATATGAATCGGTAAAAGCCCATATCGACAGTGTACTGATGACTCAATTCGGCTATATGCCGATCTCGTCATCGACATCAGCAGCACTGATTGGTTTTAACCACAGACAAGGACCGATTGCTTACGAATTCAATCGTGAGCAATTTGGTTATACATTCTTCACCAGACCTGATTTAAACTTCTCAGCAGCAAATTGTTATCAAGATCGCCGATTGTCTAGCTTAATGCAAGCTGATAAACTTAACGTACAGTCATGGATCAGACATACATTAGATCCACGATTACATCTGAATGATGGTAAAACATGTCCACTGGTGGATGAATTACAGCCATGGATTCCATTATGGACAAACAGCGCCATTGCCGTATCTGGATGGCCTGCATTAAATCCCTCTATTGGGTCAAATGCGCCATCCAGATACGGTGATAATGTCAGCTTTTATAATGGCAACATTAAAGATCTGGTACAAGACTTTAATCTCACTGTAAACTTTCAAAACATGGCAGGTCAGTTTGGCTTAACCATGGCCTTTTTCTGGATCTATGCAGCGTCATTAGCGCAGATGGGAATTACACTACCCCATATGGCTAAATCTTGGGCTGATTGCTCGATGAACTATACGACGCGTATTATCCGACTGATCATGGATCCATTTAAACGCTTTATCGTGGATTGGTGTGCAGCTGAATCGGCATTGATTCAATCGGTGCCTAAAGGGGATTCGTACACCTATGAATCTACCGGGGTGTTTAATACCACTTACGATCAGTACAGCATTCCGTTTAAGTGTAGCGGCTTTGCACCTGCTGATCCGATCATCCTCAAAGAGTTCAATGACCTCACAGTGCAATTCAATCCAAACATGGCAGATGGTAAGAGAAGCAACACCTTTGTTAAAATTCCACCTGAGCTATTGAACGCCATGAATGGTAACGGCTATCCATGGATTGATCTGGCGACACAGGAGCTGGAATGGTGGCTACCTCCTGAGAAGTTCATCGAGCTTAAACAGGCTAAAGAGCGCTTCGGTAGCGCACCATTGACATCTACCCCACGGTGAGGCATACAGCATGAGTAACGTGATCAGTATCGTTGACTTAATGAAACAGCAAGAGATCGCAATTTACGATCCTGTCGCTGTGGTACAAGCAGCGTTTAACACCATGGACGATCTCGTAGTCAATGGTGGCACAATCGAGTTTGTAGACCCTAGTAACCCTGTGGTATTTAGCATCACTAACCAAGGTGTACTGGCATCCACCGTCATGGAGCATGCTGCAGACCTGAATAGACAGCAATATCCATACATGGCCAGAACCATGGATGATCTGTATCACCACATGTCTGACAAGGACTACATCGGTCGCTTTGCAAATCCCTCTCGCGTGCAATGCACTTACAGATGCCAGATCGATGACCTGATGCAACATATGGTCGAAGTACCAGAACTGAACCAATACAAGCTAGTCATCCCTAGAAACTCCTATCTGACTGTAGATGCGACCGAGTTCACACTGCTGTATCCCATCGTCATCAGACGTCAACAGTTCGGTAAGTTCAGCGTCACGTACGACACTGACCAGAACTCTCCACTGAGTGACCTCTCGACAAACATCATCAAGCACAAAGTTGTACGTATTGGCGGTAAGGACTACCTGACGTTTGACTTTGAACTGATCCAATGCGTGATCACTACGCGTACGGATATGATCAGCCGAGCAGCAGACACGATCATCCGTATCCCCTTAGAGGGTAACTACCATCACTGCCGCGTATTCAACAACGTAGGCGCAGGTACATCACGTAGACGTACTGAACTCTCCATTACGCATTCTGCGCTCGTGTATAACGCTAGACAGCCTACGGCAGTGATTAAGGTGGAGGAGAACATCGTCACGATCAGTATCCCCACGATCTACATCTCCAGTGGTATGCTCAGTGGTGAGATTCAAGCTGATGTCTACACCACTAAGGGAGCGTTAGACATGCCGTTAGGTGGCTACGCCATGAACGAGTTTGTCTTTCAGTATCGATCTACCTTCAAAGAGGAGATCGATCGCTTTGTCGCTCCACTAGAACTCATGAACACCGTCGCAGTCTACTCAGCCGGTACCACATCCGGTGGCAGTGCAGCGATGACGTTTGATGAGCTATTCGAGCAAGTCATCTCTAACGGCCTGGGTGATCCTACACTGCCAGTCGCAGATGTCAAGCTGAAGTACGCTCTGAGAGCACTCGGCTATGACGTGATGCTCTATGTGGACAATATGCCCACGCGGATCTATCTGGCTACACGGGATCTACCTATCCCTAAGGATGATAACCTACACTCACCGATCTCCTCAGCTATCGAGACATTCGCGTTTAAAGGTAGCTTAAGTGAGATCACCGTAGGCGTCATTGAGAACTATGAAGCATACACCATCACACCGGATGCACTCTTCACCATCTCTAACGGCATCGTGTATCTGCAAAGCGATACCGTGATCAGTAGCTTAACCGCTATGCAGCCGGATAAGTTAGCCGCTGCACTGACTGATAACTCCTACTTCTGGACACCGTTTTACTACGTGATCGACATCAGTAACCATCAGCTGAATGTCCGACCATACCACCTGGATAAGCCAGATATCCTCTCTACGTCGTTTGAGACGGAGAACACTACCACCACACTCACTTGCAGTACCACGTCATACAACATCCAGAAGGTCAAGACAGGCTACATCATCGATATCTATACCGCGTGTAGTGATGACTATCTCCTACTCGATCCCACTGAGCTCTGGGCACAGATGTCCTTTGCGCCTACCGGATCGAATGTGCTAGCATCGCTCAATGGCGAACTCTACGGCACGATCGAAGGTGGTCAAGTCTGGAGGTTCTACATCAATACCAACTACCATGTCGATAGCAACCACGACATGGTGTTGACTAATTTCACCATGATGGATACGGTACAGCGTAATATCCCAGTACCATTGGAAAACACCTTTAACGTGATCTATGGTGTAGATACTAACTTACCACCCACGTTTAAGGCGATTGATACAGATCGCATTGTGGGCTATCAGCATCTCACACCCAATGCGCATGCCATCACGCATGAGTACATGGACGTGAGGTTCGGTTATGCACTCACCCATCTGTGGACTCAAGCCAGAAGCTTTGCAGACATCGAGTATCAGCGATATCTGTCTGATGTGATCGATGTCTATACAGCTGATGTGTATGAACCATTTCCAGATACTGGTTTAAAGATCAAAGTCGTAGACGGTGTCGTCACATACAACAAGACGCACTCTGCAGGTGATCCAGTCGTCATCGATGGTGAAGTCCAGTACATCGCACGCGCTGGTGACTACATCTACGATGTCAATGGACAACCAATGCCGGTAGCAGACCGGTACATGATGCGTAACATCGACATCCTCTTCATGGAGGCTGCATTCAGATTCGCTGATAACGATCTCAGTAGAACATACTTTGACAACACCGTAATGAGTATCGTGACCTGGGTCACTCAGGACATGGTGAACTTAGGTCCACGTATGTTGGATGAGACATGGATCAGATTCACACCTAAGAAGACCACATCGACTGTTAATGTACAGGTGGACAACGAGATCGATCAGATTAGTGCCACTCAAGCACTGACTGTCCATTACCACCTGATCGATGAGATCACCTCCACCAGAGAAGTTAGAGACATGGAGGACATCGAACGTATCACGTCTGAAGTGCTCTCGGTAGAACTGGCTAAGTCAGTGATTTCTGTGGATGATCTACAGACTAAGCTGAAAGCAGCTGTCGGTAACAGCGTACTCAACGTACAGCTCTTAGGCTTAGGTGGTGATAAGAACCTGCAGCTGGTCATCATGCCTGAGGCCAGTCAACGCTTAACCATTGGTAAGCGCGTCAGATCCAGATCCAGTGGTGAGCTCTATGTCGAAGATGACATCACCATCGTACTGCATAGTGAAAAGGATACATACGACCTGTAAGCGATGCGTGGGCCGTAAGGCCCACGCATCGTCATGTTACGAGAACGTTTTATTGCCATAGCCCAAGGAGCTGGCAATCTTGTTTGCCAATTCCACGAACTTGTTTGTTTGCTTGCCGTTGTCCTTGTAGATCTTATTCATAGTTTTCAGAAGATCCACCAGCACACGACCGATGAGCTTATCCAGCTCGATGACTTCAGTGGTGAACGGTTTGATTGCTTTGAGCATCGCCTGAGTCTGCTGTAGGGTACTGCGCACCACACCGACGTTCGCCTTGACGTTCTTAGCGATCGCATCGCGGTTCTTGTTCTCCTTACCCTTTTCAGTCACCATGTCACGGTCAGGTTTATCCTGACCATCGAGACGGTTTTGCATGACCTTCTCCATGGCCTCCAGTCGTGTGATCAGACCACTGATCTTACGAGTCAGGCATTCAGGGCCAGTGTAGATGGTATCTTCCAGCAACTTGAAGAGGGTGATGTACGCACCGTCTTGCTTACCGACCGTATCGAGGATCTTCTGCAGATCCATCGGAGTCTTAGCTGTCGGCATCTCACCTTTGAACTGCAGTGCTGCACTCAGGCGATCAATTGCCATCATCAGCCTGGACTTGTTAGGACCACCACCGGTAGGATCAGGCTCCACCACGTTACGTACACGCTGGACGATCTCAGCAGTCTTTGCCTGAGTGTTCTCCAGATCGACCATATTGGCGTTATCCACCGACATGGTGATCTTGAAGATCTCGTCCAGTTCAGCAAACACTGTCTTGAACATCTCGTTGATGTCGCCGATGGTTTGTTGAGTCTCATTAGCCAACTGAGGCACGTGGAAGATGATCCGCATGGCGTTATTACCTTGCAGACCATGGATGAGGTTGTACTCGTGAGTGCCTTCCTTGTTGTATGTGACCAGCAGCAACGCATTCAGGAAGGCGTAGTCCAGACGAATGCCTTCTTCCTTGGTGTATTGGTTGTCAATGGCCTTGAATGGCTCTTCACCGATGTTAGCCGCAGTGATCTTGACCATACCATCTTGGTGACTGAGGATTTCATTGAGCTGAGTGGCCACTTCACCGAAGGTCTTGCTACGGACTTCACGCTTCTCGATACGCTGTTGCGAACTGGCTTCAGCACTGTTGGCTGCCTTATCCGCTTCAGCTTCAGTCATAGACCCACCCTTATTACCGCTGGATGGGCTACTGGTATCGCTGCTGGTGGTACCGGTAATGACGCGGTAGAGCTTCCATGCCAGAGCGACCAATGCTGCGACGCCTGCGGCTACCAGACCCCATACCGCCCAGGTGGCCGTTTCCACGGCGTACTCGTAGTTCGTACGACTGGGCGTCATGGTGAACGATTCGATACGCCGCTTCTTCAGGAAGTTTGGCATGATCGATGCACACTCCACAGCAATCGATCTGGACATCACCTGCTCACGATGCAGTTGAGTGATCTTACGCATCAGTCCAGCATACGCTCGATCAGACTCAGATACGAAGGTCTCGTATTCCTTCGCATCTTCTTCATAGCTGATGAAGGGATCTTCCACATTGGTGGGCAGATCAGCGTCATCCACACCACCAAAGATCATCTGGTTAAACAGATCCACACCCGGTTCGGGATTACCCAACCCCATGTTGATATGCGGCATATTACACCTCCTGCACAATGCAATCGGCCAGCATATTGTACGCCGCCGTCATGGTATCTCGGTTATCATCCAGGAATGCGATCTCAGCCTGGGTGAAATACTTGTTCATGCTCAGATAGCGTTCAGCAAACGATGCGACACCCACCATGGACATGGTCAGCTTCGGAGCAGCTGCTAGATAGCGCATTGTCCAGAATACCTGAGCGATCCGCTTGGACTCCGTCGTGTCATGCGCCACCAGTTCATTGACATCATCCAGAAACTCCCTGGCGTTATTATTCTGCAAGAGCTGCCATTGAGTCTGGATGGTCGATTCTGAACTCAGACCATCAGGCACCAGTGCCGATGGCATCTCCAGTCGATCACCAATGAACATCCCTAGCAACATACATTGCATCTTGTGCAATTGACCAGCTTGAGCTTTCAGCTCCGAACATAGTACGCGCTGCAGTGTACGCGGATCCTTGATGCGATACATTTAGTTACCTCCCTTGTATACGTTAAATTCAGCCATACGCAGTTTCAGCGTATGATTGGCCAGATCTTCTAACTCACGCTGTGTGAGCATATAGCGACGATTCTTTCTGTTCTCCTTGGAGAGCAGCCACAAGATCACCTCACCGAGCTGACGACGATCTTTATAGTCAGCAGTGATACGCTCCAGGACTTCCATCTCACTCTTCATCCTGGTGATATCTTCACGCGTCAGCGTCTTGTCCAGATCAATCGCATCCAACATCGTGTTACGGATACGATTCAGCCGTGCCTCAGCGCCATCGTAGAGCGGTGATGTGCTGTCCTGCAGAATGAGAAAGATGCCCAATGGTGGGATGATCAGGGAGAAGATCTTCAGAGCTTCAAACAACAGAAAGACAGGCAGTGGTCTGCCACTGATGTTAACGCTCTGGCTATACACCTGATCCAGCATCCGTGCTAACCATGGACCTGCACCATGTCGTGTAGCATAGTCATCTGCCAATGACTCCCAGCTGGTATAGTCGTAGACATTGTGACCGAGTTCATGGACACTGTCGTTGACTGCTTCACTCAGGAGTGCGACTGAGATGACTTCAGGATCATCGATGTCCTTGAAGACATCGGAGTCAATCGTAGCCTTCGGATTGATGTCGTTGATGCTCTTGGCAATGATGGTAAACTTCTGATCGCCTGTAGGACGATTGGCCATCTTCTCATGCATGCCCTGCAGTACCAGGTTGGTATAGTACGTCCTGGATAGGAAGGCATAGAAGACGTAGATATGCCCGATCTCATGCAGCGTAGCAGCCACCAGGCATTCTACTGGAATATCCTTGTCCTTGAGCTTCTTAAGCGGCATGTTGATCTTGATCGGTACTTGGGAGAAACAACCACCGACAGTCCCTGCGACATGATCCACATATCCGTATGCGCTCTTGGCCTCTTTGAGAAACTGCTCAGACCCCTTATTGGACACCCGCGTTTTCACCCAGGGATGAAACAGTGCATTATTCTTGTTCATTTCAGGAATGACCACGGAGGGATCACGCTTGTTGAACTCGACATATGCGTTAATGCCGGTACGCTTCAGCACCTTCACAGTGAATAGCTTACCATGAGCTTCCATGATAGCATCCGCGTTAGCGCCTTGACTGACCTCTCTGGCTGTTTTATACCAGTAGACCAATTCATCAAAGAACTCTGGTCCAAAGTGACGCATCGCTTCAGCGACCAGCGTCCTAGAAGCAAACTTCATCGTCTTGTCTCCCCAACATAGTGACAAAGAGTATGTGAGATACTCGTGGATTTCAACATGACTCAACAGAAAACATTAGTCGGTTACGAACCTATTTTCGCTGTACATTGTCCAAACGACATAGATCCTGCAAATGATCTACATGTGGTAAAGGTAAACGCGCATTATAGCGATGGTACATCAGAACCAAAGCTCCTACATAAGTACGGGTTTAAACGACCGTACTATATCACTAAACCAAAATACCGTAATCACAGAGAAAAGAAAACCTACGAGCATATTGAGAAACTGGATCGATTTGAATGCACGCAGAGTGAATTGATACATCATGTCGGTAGACGCCTACAACGACATGGTAAGTTAAGCCTACGGCAGTTAGGCGATTCACCGTATCTATACGGTACAGATATTCTCAGTACAGCCGTACTGGTACACCAGTTACGTAGAAAGTATAAAGCAGCAAATGAAACACCCAGTCGTAGATCATTGGCTGTATTAGACATTGAGTGGTCTCTAAAAGAGCCACATGAGCCTATGACGCTCCTATGCTTGTCCATGAAGAATAAAGCACTCGTAGCGGTCAATAAGAGCTTAGTCGCTGGGTATCATAACCAAGTAGAACGACTCCGTGAAGCGATGAATGAGTACATCGGTGATCTACTGAAAGAACGTAACATCGATGTCGATAAGATCGATATCCGACTCTGCAATGATGAGGCTGAGATGCTCTATGCGTTTGCTGAGTGTGCGCATGCATGGAGACCAGACTTTATCGGTACGTGGAGTATCACTGCTGAACTGGATAAGTTTATCGATATCGCTGATCGCTATCAGTTGGATCTAGGGGATATCCTCAGTGATCCCTCTGTACCGAAGGAATACCGTAAGTTCAAGTTCAAGAAAGGTAGACTGACACATGTCTCTAAAGCGATGCGTACTACGACGCTCAGATTAGAGAAGCAGTGGCATACAGTCTTTGTACCTGCATCGTTTTACTTCATCTGCATGATGAGTACCTACACCTTTGTTCGTCAGGGACAACAAGCATTAAAAGCATCGTTAGAAGCCACACTCAATCGCCACTTAAAGTTAGGTAAGCTAAAGCTCCCTGATGCTTCTGCTTATACTGGAGCAGAGTGGCACTTATATATGGAGAAGCACCATCCATTTGCCTATGCTGCATACTGCCTAGTGGACTGTATTCGCCCTGAGCAGCTAGATGAGACGACAGGTGATGTCGGTGTGAGTTTACCCACCCTAGCAGGCATCAGTGACTTCTCCGTGTTTAACAGTAATCCAAAGACACTGGTAGATGAACTTACAGTGACGCTCGTATCGTCTCATAAGGTCGTCATGGCATCTACGCCGGATAAGCGATACGATCCGTTTAAAGGCCGTACGATCGATCAGCGATGCATCATCGTGACGCTAGATACATCGCTACGCACCAGAGAAGGATGGGCGTGCGTTAAAGAACTGCCAAACTACAAAACGAACGTCTATGCCTACACGATCGACTGTGATCTGACTACCGCATATCCTGGTATTCAATGCCAGACCAATATGTGCGGTGAGACGACACATAGAGAGATTCTCTGTATCCATGGTGTCACTGAGCAGTCCAGAAGAGAACAGGGTATCAATCTAGCAGCATCTGCACAGAACAACGCAGTAGAGATCAGTCAAGCATGGTTTGGCGCATCATCCATGCTAGATGTCTTAGCTACGTTTAAGAGAGAACATGAAATGGTGTGATGATGACTGATGGGTGGCATATGCCACCCATCAGTCTAAATCGCATCGTACTGCACATAGACAGGACAGTATGTCTGTCCTTGGTTAATTCTTGAGACGCATGACCCCAACGCTGCTGTCCATGCCTGTGATCTGATCTGTCCAATAGGGACTCCTGATGTACTGTCATCCACTCTGACAGTATAGCCATTACAGTCAGGATCCATGACAACGGCTAATGATCCATCGATGATGTGCTCACCGGTATTGATTAAACACGACACGCTGAGTACCTGCTGTACTCCAGTATCATGACTGGTATCCACATGACGATTAATCTCGATGGCTTTACGCGCATCAAATTCCACCATCCTAGTTATTCCTTTCATATCCCCCTCTATACAGCATAGTGCGTCACCATATAGAGGGGAATCAATCGTTGTTATGTTTGACTTTCCAACAGAATGAAGTGCACGTACTTATTAGCGCTCTTGAACGTAGTCAAGATTTCGCTATCGATGATCTTCAATGCACCGACATATTCGACATCATCATCGTCGTTACCTGCCAGTGCCTGATACTCGATATCATGATACGACAGTGCTGAACATCCTGCAGCCATACGCACCAGAAACGGCGTACGCGTATCATTACGAAACTCATCGAGTGATTCGATACGGATGATGCCATGCAACGGTACCATGATCTGCATATACGGATCGATGGCGTATCTGTTACCCTGGATGATATTCACCCATGGATCATCCGTACGGTTAAAGCCCACAGCCGAGCGGCTGATGTCACTGTAGTCGATATTCATCATGTCAGGATGACGATTCACCACAATTGTCTTGACCGTCTCTGGCTTAGACTCAGCATCGGTCAGCGGTGGTTCATCGGTGATGGCGAACATGTAGCGATAACCACGGGTAGTCTCTAACCACGTACCCATCGTCTTCACATCGATGTCTTTCACCATCTCGTCGTAGAGCTGCAGCTCCCACTTAGCCTGCTCCATCCCTTCAGGCTTCTCAGGTTGGTCTTGAGTGCCCAATACCAACATTGCAGTGCACTCAGCCAATGCGGTAGTCATCGGTACAGCCGCCATCATCTTACCAGGCTCATTGAGCAGACACTGCATGTCTGTGACATCAAACGATGTCATCAGGATCGGATACCGTGGGTCATTCACATGGCACCGAGTCGTCAGCAGCGTGGGCGTGGTGTAGATGACAGATGCGTCACCGTGTCTTACACACTCCAGCGCATAGGTGCGCTCAGGGGTATCGACCCATGATGCTGCATGTGGTACCAGCTTAATACGTTCGGTGTACTGCATAGCGTTCTTCATATGACCCTATCCTCTATGGTGAAATGGGTATGTGTATACTCTCGTAACCCACATTAATAGGCGCCACTGTTATGACCGCAATTCAATTAACATCAGCATCTGTGCACGATAATCTTATCGCGCTCATCAATGAATCATCACAAAAAGAAGTGAAGAGTCAACAAGTGACATTTAATGACTTTGCCACCAATGGCGAAGATGCCACTGTAATCGTATCAGCTGTAGAGGGTGAAGGGTATTATAACGGTGATGAATATCCCAGTGGTATGCTACTGCATTATGGGAATAGCTACATTAGCGGTACCTGATCCGCTGGTGGTATTACTAAAAGTAGCTGTATGGTTATGTTGCGTAAGTTGCTATTTGTGATAGTCACGTAATCACTACCGGTAGTCGAACCAAGTAACTGTGTAGTCGTATTTAAACCACGTACAGTTCTGTCTCTGAGATCGGGTAATACAAACGTAGTACCGTCACCACCATATAGGTTGCCTAGGACTGTATACAATGGCGTATATTGAGCTACGTTAAGTGTACGACCATCACAGATTAACCATCCTGCTGGGATGGTATCACTAGACCACAGTTTGATTTCACCAACAATGGTAGACATGAGAATACTCCAAAGAAAGATTAAGACATACCATCAGAAAAAGAAATGACACCACTACGCCAATGGCGTAGTGGTGTCTAATGCTTGATTACGCCTTCAATATGGCGTCTACTTTGTCAAGCAGTCGCTCGTAGCCATTGGTTGCGAGCCACTCAGTTAACGTCGCCTTGCGGCGACGCAGCGCGGTTGCGCTGCTGAATTCGCCAGGCATACGTCCACCATATATTACCATATTTACTTCCTTGGGTGCTGTCATCAGCACCGCATGCGTGTCCGTCATGGACACGCCGGCAGAATGCATGCATTCTGCCGCGTAAATATTGTTGGTGCGGTTAAGGTCTGCCGCCATCCGCTGGAGATCGCCGAGGGTAATCCCCTCGGCAATGCAAACCTGCTGCACCATCTCCATATGGCGCAGCTGTTGTTGGATCATGCGGTCTTGTTGGGTGGTGTTGAAGTTAAAGTTGAAGTTCATTGCTGTTCCCCTTTCAAGGGATGATTGATCGGTGTACATACCCACACCGACCTAAAGGGTGCGCTAGTTTAACGCCTTAGCAGGCGCATTGCATTTACATCACCGGATGATTGGTAGCTACATAGTCAAGGAGTTCCACTTCATCCTTGAAATTGTAGCCACGCAACGTATCTACTACAATTGCTTGTTTCAGCGGACCCATCAACTTCAGGGCTTCCATGTATTCCACTACGGCGCGTACATGGGACTTTGCGCCATTGGCTTGTTGCTCGCGGATAGCATCTGCAATTTCCCGAGGGATAGCGCTGCCTGCCGGAAGCAGCGCCCACTTTGCCAGTTCCTGCGAGCAGAACAATACCGTCACTACTGCTGGGCTGTAGCTCATGCAGTTCCAAGACATGTAGTGGCGCATGACACGCATGTGCTCGTCACTTACTTCGTGGCCGGCTCGTACGATCGCATCCTTTGTTGCTTTCAGGATGGTGTCGTACGGGGCATCGCCTGCGGCCTTAGACGCTTTGGCAGAAGCAGTTGCCCATGCAACCACTTGGGTTTCAGTCACGGCTTGGGTATTCAGTTGTGCTTGGGTCATGCTAGTTCTCCTTTCAAAGAGAATGTAGTAGCTATAGATCTTTACAGAAAGTGTATTGATTCTAGAGCTACTGATGTAGGTTCAATATTGCTATATGGTGTTAGAAAATGATAAATTGCGTACGTATGTGTACCTCATAGGTGCCCATATGGGCACCTATGAGGTATGTGTTAACTAGCGGTACCGCACTGACTAGCGATTAGACCACCACTTACTTGTGACCCATGCGCCTACAGCGCACCCGTTAGCGATAGTCACATACACGGATGCCGTAGTCACCCACTGGCTCACCATTACCAATGTCGGTGTAGGTGAATCAATGATGGAGACATACAGCATCCCCAGCAGCGATGCTGCGGTCACGATACTGGCAATGACCAGCATATATGAAATTGGTTTAGGCAGATTCGACAACACGGGCAGTTCCTTTCTCGGTGGTTGATTCTTGATGTGTGGCCATCAGTTGCTGTGCAGCGTTAATGTTTTCCAGGACACCGTTTTGTTCATCCAGTGCCACTTGAGGGTTATCAGCATAATACGTAATCGCCTTAGCAGCGGCTACAGCGTCACCCAATGCTTGACGTTTGATCTTGTAAATCACACATCCTGGTAATGCGCTATATCGCACATCAGGCATATCCACCAGCTCAGGCCATACGTACTGAAAGTGATCGCGTACAGCAGACATAGATGGTGCTGGCAGATTTACAACGAAGTCAATACGCCCAGCACGTACGAGCGCCTTATCCAGAACATCGGCGCAGTTGGTCGTGCACATGATGATCAACTCATCCAGTACGACGACACCATCTAGCAGATTCAGTAGCGTACCCAAACCACCATCCGCTCGCATGTAGTCCTTCTCATGAGATGATGCATCGGCCTCAGGCTTCTTACCAGGCATGACCGTCTTTTCTCCTACGCTTGCTCTGGCTGATGCCCAGTGGCAAGTATCGATTTCCTCCAGTAAGAGAATACTGCGTTTAGGCACAGTAGAGAATGCCTTTACCAGTTCAGTAGGACTGAAAAGCCCGCCTAAGTTCAGCGAGTATACGTCATAGTGAAACTCAGTACCCAATGCACGGATCAGGGATGTCTTACCACTACCTGGGCTACCGTGTAATAGCATCGTGAGCTTATGCGGAATACCCGCCGCTAACATCGCATCGCGTGAACCGCGAAACTTGTTAAACTCATTTACAAAGAACTCACGAATCGGTGTGTCTAATGCGCATGCGTTTAAGCCAGTACCCACGAGCTTACCCACACTGACCCATGCGTGATCAGTACAACTATACTCAAAGCAGCGTGGCGTCTTAACAGCGTCTTCTGGCTCACATGCTTTTAGAAAGCGTTCTAGTACCGATGATGATCTGCCTAATGCGTAGACATCCACAAACTCCTTGATTTCTTCACCGTGGTTATTCGGATATTCAGACCGTCTAGCAAATAACCACCGATCTTCAAAACGAAACCGATGCCATCCTAAACCCACGGCAATATAAATCACATATTCTCCCATGTCTGGGCGATATACTCGCTCACCGACATATTGTCTGGATAAGCGTTTATCTGTATTCGCGTGAATATATTCAGTCACATACGCGAATAATACTTTACCGTAATATCCGGCATTCGTCACCCGCATGGATGTGGTGCTTTGTTGTTTAATAAAACCAAATACCAAAGCAGGTACAGCACGCAGTCCGTATAATAATCCAGAACTAATCACGGCAATAATAGCCGCTGCTGCAACTTGATTACCACCTAATGCCTTGGTAATAAATTCATTAAAGTGTCCAATAAAGGACATAATGTCAAACATAATAACTCCTATTAAAATGCAGAGGGTGGCGTACGCCACCCTCTGCTAGTGTGGTCAGTATATAACAGCTCCGATTACCCTTTCGGATCGACTGGCTTGGTGTAGTCCAATGTCATCATCAGCCTCTTGTCTCCCAGTTTGATCAGCCAACGCGTCATCCTACGCGCACGGTAAAGACATTTCATTCTGGCTGACTTAGCTATCTTTATTTGGCTTTCCTCTTTCTCGGTGATCTGCGCTTACGCTTCTTGCAGCGATTAGTGCTCTGACGAGAAGTTTACCAGCACGCCACAGTGGGTCTATGAAAGATGCTTTTGAGTCATCAATCGTTGTTGACTCAGACACTACTGTCCTGCAGGCGGAGTCGGTTTATCGGTGCGCATAGTTACTCATACCTCATCGTTAGCTTGCAGATCGAGACGAATGTTGTCCATACCGCTCTTCACCATAGTCAGCATTCGCTGCACCGTACTCGTGACCAGGTGATCGTGGCGCGCCTTACGAGTACGTTCATTCGTTACACGCTTTTGCCACGCGCGTAGCATCTTTTGCTCCATATGCTTTGCCACGTCACTTACTCCGTTTCTTCTTGCTGTTGGGATGCCGACTGAATGTTTTCGGTTGTAACTCCTGAGATGCTTGGTTACGATACCGATCCAGCACTTTCTTAACATGCCGGCTATATGGCGTGCTGCTGTCGTAAAACCCAAAAGCCTTTTTCATTGCTATCTCCTTAGTCAAAATAAACTGTCGCGTACCTCGCATGGGCAGCCTGTCTGACGATAGTACAGACATCATCAATGTAAAGCAGACGAGCACCATTGGAAGATAACCGTAGCATAGCAGATAGGTGCCTACCATCATCAGCGTATCCGCCGTATCGGCTGAGGCTAAGCCGTTATGCCGGTAAGCCAGTGAAGCGACTAAGCAGATACCGCCAAAAACTGCGGACAGGATTGCAATGGCAGCGCACCACGCAATGATCCTATCGATATAGTCCGACATTTACTTTCCTTTCTTTACACGCTTCTTCGTGCGCGTCATCTTACGCTCCTCGCGTTTGGATTCAATGAACCCATTCACTGCAGCACGTGTCTGAGCCTTAGCTGCAGCCACGAGGTATTCATTGAACTTGCCATCTTTCCATAATGACTCGTACTGAGGTGTGTGCGGTGCACCATCGTCGATGATCTTACGAGCATAGCTGCCGTAGTGAAAGGGAATGTCGGTGATTTGCAACTCAGGGTTAGTTGTGTGGTACCCTTTAGCCAGCGTGTACAGATACTCATCGGTGTAGATCCGCATATCTGTATTACCAATCACCTCATCGATGTAGTATCTGTCCCCAGGATGCTGATGCTCGCTGTTTGTCCACCTCTTGATACGAGGTTTAGCAACAGACGGTGTGTGTCCGGCAAGCGACATGTGTCGGTACTCATCAATGTACATCCGCGCATTTACTTCACCGTTCGTTTCATCGATGTAGCACTCGATCCCACGACGCTGATCTTCACTACCGCTCCACTTCTCAATACCAGATTTGACAGCATGTCGCTGTGCGAAAGCTCGGCGAATGTGTTCACCCATACTCGCCATAAAGCCATATTCTTCACGCCACATGAGGTAATATGCCCAATCTTTGTTAGACATGCCTCTACGGGGCTTATACAGCGCTACAGAGCCATCGTTGTAGCAGTACGTCCCCATTGATTGCACCCAACGGTCAACCACAGACCTCAACCACCCGTCATATACGGGGTTTTGCCATACCGCAACGCCAGATGAAATATTAGCGCCGGCAGTCCAGTCGCTATAATGCGGAGTATATCCAGGCATTTGTTTATCCTCTTAGGTTATCGATTAAAGAGCGGCATAAAGTGTGGTGCTACCTATGATGGTTGTACACCGCTTGAGATTGCCTCGAATATAGCAAATACGACGATACACGCCGTACCAATAACGAACGTCCATATGGCAGCTGTAGCGATGTAGTTCATGATCTTCAAAATCTTCCAAAACATAATTCACTCCGTTAATGTAGCCACCTGTGTGAGATATCTCACACAGGTGGCTACAGGGGTTGATTACTTCTCTACCTTCTTCAGACGACAACTGAAGTGCTTGTCGACAGTGTAACGGCCGTTCAGGTTGGTGTTCGCCGTCATCAGCATATCTCGCGTACGCATGCCGAGGTTCTTCGGATCGAATGCTTCACTCGTCGGTTTGAACGTAGGTCGTTCATTGTAGCTTTGGCCATAGATCAGTGCCCACAACGCACAGCGCTCATCGATGCTCATGTCGTTAAACCCAATCTTGTCGGTCTGGACGCTACCAATCGGTGGGACCACATTGAGGGTGCTGTCACCGGTCGGCAGACCAGCTACCACCACCAGGCCACGCTCGTTGCGGGACAGTGTGAGGTCTAGGAAACTCACAAACTTCTTATTGCTCATTGATGCTCCTTTCTTGTGTGACAACTCATACATCACATGCATCTCCTCGAGCTTATCCTTCAGCTCACGTAACCTGAGATCATGCCAGATGCCATGCAATACACTACCTGAGTTAATCGGCATATACCGCATATTTGTCTCCTGACCATACTCAGCTGGGCTAGATAGCCCAGCTGAGATCAACGATTAAATGCTACTATAGCGGCCGTACTTGGTATCGAGTTCCTTGGTAAGCGTGTTGACTTTGATCGCCGTGAGCAGATGCAGGCGGTCGGCGTTGGCATTGTTGGCCTCATACGCGTTATCGCCCATCAGTGCTTCAGGAGCGTAGCCGTAGAGCTCGCGCAGCATCGTGCGACTGAAGTCATCACGCATACCCGGATGGTACACAGGCACATGCTGGGCCGTCAGGTAAATCGGACGCAGGACGTCCAGCACACGCATCAGCTCGTATGTACCGACAGTCGTGCGACCGAAGCGAAACCCAGCCTCCAACTCCAAGTCAGCGTAGGAGAAGTGCGTATCTCGTAGGTGGTAGAGATCAGTTGCGAGATAGGTATCGTCGATGATGCTGGTCTCGTATTCTGTCAGGATGCCGTTTTCGTTGTACGAATGAATTGCCCAGGTGTCGTTACCAAAGATGCTACTCAGCCGTTGACACAGAAAATCGGTGATCGGCACGGTATCGAGCACTGCCAGATAGGAGAGGCCGGTGATGGCAGCCAAATCGCTTCTCGGCTGGGTTTCTTGCACTGTCTTTTTGGTACGCATGGTGTTTCCTTTGTATGGTGGTGGTGGATTACTCGATGTCGGAAGTGACGTCGATATTGGTGGCCGCGAGATCTTTGGCAATCAGCTCAGACAACGTAGAACTGGCTACCCAGGCCGTCATCTGGTCATAATTGGGGTTACAAAGCGCACTGTATTGCGTACAACGGTTGGGGAAGCAGATCATGTCATGCGCTTTTGACAATGGTGTATTGACCGTGGTAGGCATACGGAACGAAGCCACGTACAATGCATCGTTATTCGGCAACTTAATGCCGTTGTTATACTTCGCCATGTACTCGCTCAGCTGGATAGATTCCACCTGCATCTTGCGGTATTCAGTACGCCTTTGCAGCTTTTGATAATCCACATCCAGCACGCCAGTGAGAATATCCATGACATCGATGGACGTGGCTGGGAGCTTGAGCCATTGCAGATGGGCGAGGATGAGTGCTCGATAGTCATCGATCTTGTCCTCGGTGATGTGGTGATGCATGATCGGCGCATAGCCGACGTATTGCACGACGTCATCGATACGTTGAAATACCAACACTACGCTGACGTCAGGATTTGCATTGAAGAACGCGATACCTTCACCATCCATCAGCGCAAAGGACACTGAGGATACCATGTTGAGAAAGTAGCCGCTTTTGTAATAGCCGGCTGACAGGCGATTGACGTCGTTTAACTCCTGCAGCGCAGCGCAGCATTCGGCGATATTGTACGTACCCACTGGAGAATACAGTGAGCACCAATGACCTGGTGTGTATCTGGATCTCATGTTAAAATGCATTTCCAGAGAATCGTCACCCATCGTGATCTTGACCGATTTCAGCGCACCGTTATGGTACCTGGTTGGGTCATCCACAGTACCGCCCACTGCCTGTACGAAGTCCACCACGGCAAAGTAGTTGACTGGAGCTTCTACCCAGTTCAGTTCCAGCAGTACCGAGAGCAGGTAGTGCCACGATCCGGGTTCCACTGGATAGTTCACATTCCAGTTGGTGTACGCCCAATCATGGTCTTCAGGATACCCAACGAAGTAATGCGTGGTAAGCGCATGGCGCGACATCGACATATCGCATTCCTCGATACCTGGTGTCAGCGCATGACTAGGTGCGGTATAGGCGACCAGCCAGTTGACATGCCTCGCCAGACCTCGGTGGATCTGTTCGATCATGAAGCGCACCGTCTCGGTGAAATGCAGCGGCGTACCGTACCGGGTATCCCGGATTTCTTTCATCAGTTCTTCTGCTTTGGACATCATACTCTCCTGTTTATGTGTGGAACATAGGACTACTGCTGGGGTTTGAACCTCAGCAGTAGTCGATTAATCCGGCACTTCGTTCAACCTGCTCCTGACTTTATCTGCCAAGGCAGTGTCCAGTGACTGTAGTGCACATCACCGTTATCCGCCTCGTAGTAACTGTGTGTCACCATAGCAGAGTCACTCAGCATGATGCGATCGATCTCAGGATACGGGCGCATCCACATCATCGTCAGCCTATGTGGTAGCAGACGATCAGCTGTGGGATCCTCTCTGAGTTTACTCAGGTACTCCGGCACCGTGCAATCGATCGGTGTTTTATTCTTCTGTGTCGGATTACCGCGCGCGGCACTGATAACCCGGATGAGACCTTCTACCATCTTGGTCGTTCTACTCGTCATGGGTGTTCTCCAGGTGGTTATGTTGATGTAGGTACATCACTTAGGTGATATCAGGGTAGATTACCATAGAACGTAAGAAAAGAAAAAGAAAAGAGACTGCACAGCCCGTATGGGCTGTGCAGATGTTACCCGAGTTTACGCAGGTACTGCGTCACCGCCAGGCCAGGGCTCAGCTCAATGTCCCAGTCAGGGTGGACGATGGGGACGAGTCGCAGTCCACCCATGTGCCAGAAGGTGTAATACATCTTACCTTCGTAGGCTGCTGGATACACGTAGTGTCCAGCTAAGAAATGGTCGGCCTTCAGTTTGACCATTCCCATGTGGACACTACCACGCCTGACTACAACATCGTTGCCGTTGTGGATGGCGATGCAAGTCTGCATGTACGGAGAAGCACGCCAGACGAACTTGCACCGCTCCAGCGGACTGTCGATGTGGCTGGCGTACCACATCACATCCTCGGCGGTATACTCCTCACCGGCGTCAATCTGACGCCAGAGCTCAGTGGCTCGCGCCACTGCCGCCATGTCAATATGACGTGCCCGTGCAGTTGCATTATCTGCCAGTCCCAGCGCAGTGCGCCGTTCATACCCCACGATTGCCACAACCGCTACTCGTGGGTCCAGGCGCCCCAGGACCGCAAGCGCCTGATTAGAGTGCCGCATGTGCCGATCTGTAACGACCTTGTACCCCCTGGCAACCGCCAGTTGCTTATCGGCGGAGAAACTCCGCTTCAAGCAGTTGGTCGGCACCCCCTCATGGTGCAACCGCAGGAGTCGGTCAAACCTGGGGCCGAGCTTGCACCCGGCTCTCCGGAACATGGAGAGGATGCGATGCGCATCCCAGCCATAGTGGCCCTCCGCATTCCAGCCACCCCCTTTCTCTTTGTCATTCCACGGGGCGCATCCAAGCCAGCGCAGGCGCAGTTGCTCTGCGCGCAGCATCGCGCGCAGGGATTGGTGTTGCACCAACATTCCGGGCCAATAGTGGAGGCCGGCCTTCATGGCGATACGGCGGATATAGCGCACCGCCTTCTTGGCAGTATTGTATAACACCTCCGCTTCTCCGGCGAACGTGTCCGCCTCCCATGCTGTGACCATGCTGAGGGGAGTATCACTCCATTTAGAGAACTTCACCTCAAGATCGCGGAGGCACCCGGCCAACCACGAAAGATGTTGCTGTGCACCATCCAGGTCTCCCTGGATGGCCGCCGCCAGGCCGGCGGCGTAGTGCATCTGCGTACTGCTATGGGTAGCACTACTACCTTCGTCTTCAGACAGCATTGCGGCCATTTCGCCTACTGCGTCCTTACGGGCGCGGAAGGCGTTAGCGAAAGATGCGTAGTTACGTGCGGAAGTCTGTGCCATGATATGCTCCTTTCAAAGAGTCATTAATCAGCGCAATATTGCGCACTATCTAAATGCCCATATGACAGTAGATAACTGAACTATTGGCGATAGTTCATGTGAGTTATATTACCTTAGAAAAGAGTTAAATGCGTTAAGAAGATAGATCTAGTGTGGCTTATTGTAGATCACGTAATCGTCAGCATTTCTCTTCCCACTCATATCCAGCCTGCTGTCACCTTGCCAGGGGCTGGCTCCACCGTCAGCTCATGATAATCGACGTACATACCCTTAGGTCCATAGAACCGGACGTTTCTGATTGTGTAGTTTTTCATCTTCTTTCCTCTCTTGGTGTGGCCACCTATGGTCGACCATAGGTGGCTATGTGAGTGTACTACTTAGCCGCAGATCTCCTGAAGACAGTGCACATGGCGTTACATGCAGGTGACACCGGCTCAGTCGTCGGAGGAGTATCTTCTTCCAGCTTGAGCTGTACTGCACGTGCCATCCATGTTGTGACGCCCAGTGTAGCAGCGGTGCCGTACAACAGAATCAGAGAGTCTTCCGAATACGACCGAAAGATCTCAGGTGTCATCACCGGCAACAAGGTGTCATCGGTAAACCCACTCACCATGTACAGCAGTGCGGTGGCTTCATAGTGCTGGACATGCTGTACAGCTGGATTCTCTTCAGGCGGGCACTTTAACACTACCCACTGCGCGAGCGCCCGTACGTACGACGTTTCACCTTCCTCGAGTTTGAGTTCTTTGTTGTAGATTTCCAGATAGCGCGCACGCACCAAATCACCTACGGTGATAGTACCTTTCTGGCAGCTTTCAAGTTGAAAGCGATTCCATTGATGTGCGCCAATCGCTTCAGCGCATTCTCGTTGCAGGGCGCCCAACAGGGCCATGGCGTGGGGTGTCTTGTCAAACATCATCGACTCCAATGTGGTAGGAGGTTGAACATCGTTAAGGTTGGTCACTAGGTATGGCCAGATCAGGATATATGCCTAACCATTGAAGGCTCAGCATCATAAGGATGATATGCCCCTGAATAAGTTCAAAAAGAGAAAAGAAAATGACATCTATACCAGTGGGCCGTACGGCCCACTGGTACTCAGATATCTCTGCCGATATATAGAAATGATGGTTTACCCACTGGCAATGGATCGTTTGGATCTAACTGGTCATTGATTGGGTATGGTGAGCGGATCGTCGTATTGACTACGTTACGCTCAGCCAGATGTCCTGTCACATGGACGATCCATCTGTTATCCCATCCATATCTCCAATGGTAGTCTAACAAACGTCCGTTATACGTCGCTAAGGGCTTATCCGGGATGAGGTATGTTTCAGCCCATGGTGCTCTCTTGTCAAACTGCACTGGCAGTGTCTCGTAGAAGATATGCTCATCACTATCCAGAATGATGGCAAAGGACTGAGACATGGCTAACAAGCGCATGATGTATTCGTCGCTAGTTAACCTAGACTGGAGTGTGACGTTATCATTCTCCTCATCAAACACCACACCGAGTGATTGGGTATCCAGATACTGCCTCATCTCGTAGAACCGATTAGGCAGATCCATCAGGTCAAAGCGTACTCTGAACCCATGCGTGCTATGACGAATAAACGCAGGGTGGTTATAAAAGAGGTATCCGCCAATGACAAACATCACGACTTTGTCTGATACGTCTGTCTTAAAGTCTAACAGACATCCGTTCAGTAGATGATCTTTTTCATTGACCACTTCAATGTCAGTGACATAGTCCATGAAGGTAAGGTTACAGACTTCAGCGAAGTTGGTGATTCCAATGGTGTTCTTACCAGAGTGCATGAGGGACTTAAATGCATCCTTCACATACAGTGCTGTAGAATCAGCATCTGTACGATGAAAGAAGCCATTCACAGTGATCAGTGATGTCTGATACAGTCGATGATAATCTACATTAGGCTTAGTGAGCTTAGCCCATGTCTTTTCATCTCTGGGGATGGTTTCGTTATGATATCCCTCAGGATGTTCACGCTCGATGGTGTAGCCTGCGTAAAACACATCTGCATAGCGTACATACGCGGTAGATAGCACAGGTACACTGTCTAAGTATGGCCAGGTGATATGGGCCGTATCCAGCAGATACTGGTCAAACGTAATAGACCGATACTGACAATCATCACGTAGGGATTGCATATCCACCGCATGATCCATATCGGTAAATGAATCATGGATGACCATGTACAATGGCATCTTGTATGTTTGGTATAGTAGCCGCATCGGTACGGCGGATAACATCATCTCACGATACCGTGCACCGGGTGTATTGAGCGCTGCGATGGAATAGCGATATGATCTCACGGGTGAATCCCTCGATTATATAGTCAGTTAAGGAGCAGTCTATGCCAGTAAATGATTTCGACGACGTGCTCAATGCACCTGGAGTCGATCTGACCGGTAAGGATCCACGGAACAAGATCACTCTGGAAGATCAGATGCTGAACCCGCCTCAGTATCGTGATCATCACTACATTGTACCTGCTGAAGGACCGATCTTTGAAAACGATGTAGAGGTCTATCGGGTCAGTACAGCCCCTAACGGTGGTGAGGTCCTCACACCTCTATTGAAAGGTACTGATTGGTATCTTACCCACCGGTATATGGAAGCATCGTACTACTTAGGTGATGCATCACCGCCTAAGCAGCTCTATGCGTCCATCTCCTTCTACGACCTGGAGTTAGTAGGTCGTTTGAAGATCACATACCAGAAGTTAGGTGGTCCGTTTTCAATCAACGCCAACCAACTACTGGCACTGTTAGGCGCACGTATCTATAACCCACGTATCTGCTCATTTGAACAGATCGCTGGGGTGTACGTACGCTTTCCACCGACAGATCATCCGACCGATGCTAACACCATCGAGTGGGGTACGACTGAGGTCTCTCAGCGTTTAGCTGGTATTGAACAGGCTATTATGACTCGCATTGGTCCACCGGTATATACCGTGGATCAAATGAACAACCTACTCGATCAGATGAACGAAAATCACCAAGCAGAAAAGGCTGAGCTATTGGCGGAGATCCAACGACTACGTGCTGAGCTGCATGCTGAAGTGGACAGTGTAAAGACCACGGTGAATACTGAAGCTTATCTGAATAGCGGAGACTGAGACTATGGCATTTCAAGTACCTATCCGCTTTGAGGAAGATCTCACCGCGAATAACCCAGCGAACTACATCACTGGGGATGCATACGAACTCCCGGTACATTGGAGAAACCGTGTCATTGTACCGCGCTATGGCGCGTTCTTCACAAAAGACATGGTAGTCCGTGATGCATCTGGTCGTGTATTGGAACGCGGTAAGAATAAGCAGTATGTCTGTGTAGAATCCCCACTGCGTTATCCCACGAATGGTAACATTACCTTAAACGAAATGACTGGGTATGAGACTGCTCAGTTTATCGTCGTGACTGATCAAAACGTCAGTCAGCAGGTGACTGTGGATCTGCGTTATGTCGGTGGTGCGTATTCCATCAATCAAGATGCGCTCATTAAGGCGCTAGAGACGCTAGCTCTGGATACACGTCCAGTGCTATGGGAAGACGTCAGTAACAAGCCTCCTGGATACCTGCCAGCGTGGCACATCACCGATGCTCGTGATATCATGAACATGGGTGCACTGTGCTTTTGGTTGGAAAAGATCTATGAAGCATTGTTACTCGGTGATCAGCGTCAGTGGGATGCGATCTACAGTTACATTGAAAGACGCTATCCAGGTAAGGTAGATCTAGATGCGTTTCACGAAGAACTATTCAATCCTGGCTATGATATGTTCATGGCTAATAACTGTTATTGAGGAGAACCCATGAGTGATTTCACTGGCTTTATCGGGTCATCGGTACTGCCTGCTGCCACATGGACCAAGATTGGCAATGTGACACCAGCTACGGGTGATATGTTCACCGCAATTGTGAGTACGCTGTACTCACCTGGCTTTTTGACTCGTCAATTGAACGATGCGCCATCGGCGGTGTTTACCAAGAACGATGACGACATTATGGAACTCACTGGGGGTCCTGATGACGATACCATCATCTACATCGCAGTGATGCCAGGTGATGTGGACACATCCGTACACGCAAACGTACAGCCGTATCTGCGTACTGGCCGCTATGCACTGGCTGCAGGCACACCCCGTGAACATACCGGGCTGATGATCCCTGCAGGATGGTACGTCTATGCGTACTCCAGTAAGGCAGACACCACCGTGACTGTGTTCGGTGTTGAAGGTCGTCCGACACGCTTCAAACGCGATCCTATTTAACAGGGAGCTATCTCACTATGCCATTCCATATTGACACTGACGGCACACGTCGTCGTTATTCATTTCAAGTACAACAAGGATTCGGTGGTAATAGCGGCGGGGGTGATGGTGGTAACGTCGTCAGCCTGCCTGAGATCACCGGACCGTCTGTCACCGGGATTGACAGTACCGTGACACTAACAGCCACTGCCACCAGCCTGTTGGCCGGTGGCAGTGTATCGTCTTTTGTTTGGACAAAACCAAACGGTACCACTGAAGTCAAAGCCGCAGTGAGCGGATCATCGAGTATCAGCTTTACCGCTAGCGGTGCAGATGGTGACGTGCTGATCGCTAAGGTCTACGCCAGAGACAATGCTGGTAACAAGAGTCAAGTGACTAGCCATGCTGTGACACTGAGTCTGATTGTAGTACCAGATGTCACTAACATGACTACTAACATCCCGTCTACTATTGCGGCCGGTGAGTCTGTGAGTCAGCTGAGTATCACTGGTGCTATGGACCCAGATGGTGGATCAGTGACTTATGGGCTGACGCTGCCAGCAGGTGTGACTGCCAGTAAGACGACTGGTCTGACTAATGGCGAGTTGTTTTCCATTACGGCAGCAGCTAACGTGACTGTGAATCCTACTGCTAATGTGACTATCACCGTCACTGCTAGCGGTGGTGGCACTACTCAGGTAGTGCGCCGCTTGGCAGTAGTAGCTACTCATCCTACCACAAACGAAATGTCGTGGACTACGCCTGGGTCGTATACCTGGACTGTACCTGAAAACGTCTACAGCGTATGCGCATTGACCGTAGATGCATCTGGTGGCGATGTGTCGTTTGGTGATTTGACGGTGGTGGATAACGGATTTCAGGCGACT